>Ga0160461_1000024_pt1 | contig 271088 bp, 245 predicted proteins | sample HID1975I_E6MG_FD_108266 | JGI IMG/M metagenome (GOLD analysis project Ga0160461, IMG submission 108266) | Enriched soil microbial communities from UW Madison campus, WI, USA - HID1975I_E6 MG | ecosystem: Environmental > Terrestrial > Soil > Unclassified | place: USA: Madison, Wisconsin... | reverse complement strand
GGAATAAGCCGAAGACAAAATTGCCGGGAGCAATTTTGAACAGCGCTTGCGCTGGCCCCGAAGGGGTGAGCCCCATGGATGGGGCGAGTAATCCGCGCAGCGGCGATTTTCTGTGCCGGGAGCAGGGATTGTAAAGGGGGGGGCGGCAACCCCCTTTACACGTTCACCGCAGCGCATCAGACAGGAAGCAGAGGATTAAGAGTGAACGAAACGGTTCCGCGCATGCTTCAAAGGGTTTTGTAGTCAGTAAAATAACGAATAAAAAAGCGTGATTTTGCTTCACTGACCAGCATTACAACCGAGGGTGCCGATTTGCTTATACCTTCGTCGCAATCCAGTTCATCATCAACTCCGGCCAGACCGCCAGCGGCAATCCCTGGGCATCCCGGATGCCAAACCCGTGTTTTCCTCGCTCAAACAGATGCATCTCGACCGGTACGCCATGGCGGCGCAGGGCGCTGAACATCATCAGGCTGTTTTCAACCTTCACCGCCGGATCGTCGATGGCGTGCAGCAGGAAGGTTGGCGGCGCGTCGGGGGTGGCTCTGTCTTCCAGCGAATAGTGCCGCACCTGCGCGTCGGTCGGGGTGTCGCCCATCAGCTCGTGGCGTGAGCCAGGATGGTGCGGCCCACTGTGCATGGTGATCACCGGATACGCCAGCGCCATAAACGCCGGACGGGCGGAGAATTCGTCGGCGGCGTCCAGCGGGGCATACACCGCTTCATCGTGACGGGTGCCGAGGCTGGCGGCCACGTGCGCGCCAGCGGAAAAGCCCAGCACGCCGATACGCGCCGGATCCAGCTTCCACTCCTGCGCACTGGCGCGGATGACCCGCATCGCCCGCTGCACGTCGGCCAGCGGCGCGTCGGCACCTTCTTCATGACCGTCGCCCGGCGCGCGGTAGGTCATCACAAACAGGGTATAGCCGCGCGGGTTAAAGAAGGCCGCCAGCGCGCTACCCTCTTTATCCAGCACCACGCGACGGTACGAACCGCCCGGGGCGACCAGAATACCGATACCGTTAGGTCTGTCCGGCGCATAGACGGTTACCTCGGGTGCCCGCACGCCGGTGACGGCGCGATCGAAGGCGGAGGTGCCGCTGTGGCGTGGCTCGGGGGTAAAAACGGCATCGCTGGAATGCGCGCCTGGCGCTTCAGGGGTGGGCCAGATGGGGAAAGTGGCTGAACGGGCAACGGCTTGCGCCATCTGCTGTTCTAAAATGTCGCGGCTCAATGCTTCCATGATAACGCTCCCTCTTGTGGAAAGCGTTTGTTATATCAGGGTTAACGAAATGAAAACCGGAACAAATTCACAGGTTGCGGACAGCAGGGCTGTCCGCGGTGAAATTACAGGGCAGCGAATTTATCTAAGGTACGCACCAGTTGGGTGACAAAGCCGTATTCGTTGTCGTACCAGGCGACCGTTTTCACCAGCTGTACGTCGCCCGCGTCGGTGACTTCGGTCTGGGTGGCATCGAACACCGAACCAAACTGCGAGCCAATAACGTCCGATGAGACAATCTCCTCCTCGGTATAGCCAAAGGAGTCATTGCCCTCCGTCGCCTTTTTCAGCGCCGCGTGGATCTCATCCACGGTGACTTTCTTGTTCAGGATCGCCACCAGCTCGGTCACCGAGCCGGTTTTTACCGGTACGCGCTGGGCGTGGCCCTTCAGCCTGCCGTTCAGATCCGGGATCACCAGCCCGATGGCTTTGGCCGCCCCGGTGGTGTGGGGGATGATATTTTCCACCGCCGCCCGCGAGGCGCGCAGATCCTTCCCGCGCGGGCCATCCACCAGCGCCTGAGTACCGGTATAGGCATGAATAGTCGTCATGGTGCCCGCCCGGATGCCAAAGGCGTCGTGCAGCACCTTAGCCAGCGGTGCCAGACAGTTAGTGGTGCAGGAGGCGACCGAGATAATGGTATCGCTGGCATCGATCGTGTCGTCGTTGACGTTAAAGACGATGGTTTTCATCTCACCGGCAGGGGCAGAGATCAGCACTTTTTTCGCCCCGGCATCCAGATGGGCCTGCGATTTCTCCTGTGAGGTATAGAACCCGGTACATTCCACCACCAGATCCACCCCGGCGGCCCGCCACGGGATATGTTTGGCCTCTTTCTCGGCATACACCGCAATCGATTTGCCATCAACGATCAGCGAATCTTCGGTGAAGTCCACGCTCCACGGGAAAACGCCATAGTTAGAGTCGTGTTTTAACAGGTAGGCCAACACTTTCGGCGACGTTAAATCGTTTATCGCCACCACGGTGTTCGTGTCCTGGGTTTCCAGTAATCGACGAAGTACCAGTCGGCCAATGCGGCCAAAACCGTTAATGCCAATCTTACTCATGATGTTCTCCTGAATGGACGTACGAGACGTTGAACTCCTCCAGGATTAGACCATCAACCCCAACGAGGCAATTGACGATGCTTCATTTAGCGGGAAGTTTTTGAAAACGCATGGACAAAACTTAATGAATTTTTAACTAAAGGTGGTTATTTTGAGTTTTTCTACGCTCTACATTCAGGAATGACTATGCGCAATAAATACACCGGCCTGCAAATCGGTATCCACTGGCTGGTTTTCGTGCTGGTGATCGTGGCCTACTGTGCCATGGAGTTTCGCGGCTTTTTCCCACGCAGCGACCGCCCGCTGATTAACATGATCCACGTTTCCTGCGGGATCGCGATTCTGGTGTTGATGGTGGCGCGCCTGCTGGTACGGCTTAAGTATCCGGCCCCGCCGATCGTGCCAAAACCGAAACCGATGTACATCGGCTTATCCCACCTCGGCCACCTGGCGATCTACCTGCTGTTTATTGCGCTGCCGCTGATTGGCCTGGTGATGATGTATAACCGGGGCAACACCTGGTTTGCCTTCGGACTGGGAATGCCGCACGCCGCCGAGTCGAATTTTGACCTGGTGGATATGCTGAAGGCCTGGCACGTCACCCTGGCGAACCTAGGCTACTTTATTATCGGCATCCACGCCTTTGCCGCACTGCTTCACCATTACGTCTGGAAAGACAACACCCTGCTGCGCATGATGCCGAAAAAGCGTTAAACCGCTGAGAGAAATGCCCGGAGAAATACTCCGGGCGAATAGATTATCGTCAGGACGATAATTATTACGCACGCGACTCATGCGTTTTCTTAAATCTACTACTCAGCCTCAGGAAAGGGTATTGTCGTACATATTAACCTCGCAGGTTCGGGCTTTATTTCACGACTCACTCTTCGGGCTTTTTCCCACCGCCGTGGCTATTATGCCCCCCTTTTTTTCCGGCCTCTGATGCGCGCTGCGGGTCATTCTTAAAGTTGCCACCGCTGCGCTGTCCGCCCTTGCGTCCTGCTTCGGCTGCACGCTCCCGGTTTTCTGCGAAATTGCCAGAACCACCTCGATGTTTTGCCATAACATGTCTCCCGTTTTTGGTGATGATATTTATTGCGGGGAAATTAATCCCTTTAGTCCGTGCAAAAATAAATGTAGCCAGTGCAATAAAAACGTCAATAAGCCTGTTGGCTCTTTTTATTACCCGCGTGCTAGTTATTTTCCAGACTGTTCTGAGGGTGGGCGTAAATATAGTGAATGGTGAAAACCCTGTCGCTAATACTATATTTGTCAAGTCACGTTCGGGCGATTAACAGCTGCCGTCAGCGATCGGCCATTTTTGCCAGAAAATGAAACCTGCATCACACAATCCCGCTTTACTCTTTTATTTTGTTTCCGAAGTTAACTATGTGTATGCGAATGAGATGAACGTGGAAGGACTGGTGGCGACCACCTCAACCTGGCAGCGGGAAAACGTGCATACCGATATGATCGCGCTGGTGCTCGGTCACTACGGCGACGTTCAACCGAATCTGTTGAAACATGCCGCCGGGTTCCCGACCCTTGCCGCGCTGAATGCGGTCGTCGCGCCGGGCCTGGCGAGCTACGGGATGGCGGCAACCGGTGACGGAAAAAATACCGCTGGATCCGATTTGCTGGTGAAAGCGATTGAGAAGAGCACCGACGCGGCGCATCCGCTGTTCATCAACCTGTGGGGCGGGGCAAATACGCTGGCGCAGGCCCTGCAGGATCTGTCGAAAAAACACCCGGCAGACGCGGTGCAGGCGCTTACCAAAAATCTGGTGGTTTACGCAATTTCCGACCAGGATGATGCCGGTTTCTGGGTGCGTGAGCACTATCCGCACATCACCTATATTGTCGATCCATCCAGCCAGAACGGCGAGGATTACGCCCGTGCCACCTGGACCGGGATCAGCGGCGACAAGTATTATCGCAATGCGTCAGGGGCCGATTTCACCACCGTGTCGCAGCTCTGGCTGGATGAAAATATCCGAGGCCTTGGCCCGATGGGCAAAGGTTATCTGCAGTATCTGTTTATCATGGAAGGCGATACCCCTGCGTTCCTTGGCCTGATCCGCAACGGCCTGAACAGCGAGCGCAATCCGGGCTGGGGCGGCTGGGGCGGGCGCTATATCGTGCGCCAGCCACAGCATGAAACGCGGCCAATCTGGAGCAGCGGCGGCGATTTCTATCCTGGCAATCCGAATGCCGCCGATACGGTGACCGGCGTGGACGGCAAGCAGTACACCTCGAATCAGGCCAGCATCTGGCGCTGGCGCGAAGCCTTCCAGCACGATTTTGCCGCGCGTATGCAGTGGAGCATCAAGCCGTATGCCGAAGCCAACCACAATCCGCAGGTCGTCGTAAACGGCCAGGCCGGGCAGGGGGTGATTTACCTCGACGCCAACGTGGGCGAGGCACTCTCGCTGAGCGCGGCGGGCAGTAAAGATCCCGATGGCAACACGCTGAGCTATAACTGGTTCCTCTACCCGGAAGCGGGTGCCGCCAGCTCAAGCGCCGTGGAGGTTAAGGATGTGCAGGGCCGCCGGGGTGAAGATAACCTCACCGCACCTGCCGTGCTCGCGATGGGGGAAAACGGTAAGCAAACCGCGGACGTGAAAGCGCTGCGGACGGGTACCGAACACGTGATCCTCGCCGTCACCGACAACGGCAAACCGGCATTAACCTCATATCGACGGGTGATTGTTACGGTGAAATAAGGCGCATAATCCAGGCCCTTTTCAGGGTCTGGATTAGCGACACTTCACCCGCTTCCCTGTTTCATCAATAACCTTTTCACCCTCTTCCTTCGAGAAAGCACCTTGCTGTGGCTCCGGAATGATTTCCAGTACAACCTCTGAAGGTCTGCACAGGCGGGTTCCTGCAGGTGTAACAACAATTGGCCTGTTAATCAGGATGGGATGTTGCAGCATAAATTCTATCAGTTGCTCATCGGTAAACGTGTCTTCAGCAAGTCCCAGTTGCTCATAAGGCTCAACATTCTTACGCAGCAATGCACGCACCGTAATGCCCATATCTGAAATAAGCTTTATAAGCTCATCGTGGGTCGGGGGCGTATCGAGATAATAAATTATTGTCGGTTCATTGCCGCTGTTACGGATCATCTCCAGCGTGTTACGCGAGGTGCCACAGGCCGGGTTGTGATAGATGGTAATGTTGTTCATATCAGTATCTCATTACAAAGTGACAGAGAGCCGCCACGCCAGCGCGGCCAGAGTGACAAACAGCACGGGCACAGTCATGACAATGCCGGTACGAAAGTAATATCCCCAGGTGATGGTCATATTTTTCTGGGCAAGCACATGCAGCCACAGCAGGGTTGCCAGACTGCCAATCGGGGTGATTTTGGGGCCTAAATCGCAGCCAATCACATTGGCATAAATCATTGCCTCTTTGACGACGCCAGTCGCCGTACTCCCGTCAATTGACAGCGCGCCAATCAGCACCGTCGGCATGTTGTTCATCACTGATGAGAGAAATGCCGTCAGGAAGCCGGTGCCGAACGTCGCTACCCATAACCCCTTGTTTGCCAGCAGGTTCAGCACGCCAGACAGGTACTCCGTGAGTCCGGCATTGCGGAGACCATAGACCACCAGGTACATGCCCAGCGAGAAAATAACAATCTGCCATGGCGCACCGCGCAGGACTTTCCCGGTGTTGATGGCATGACCTCTTTTCGCCACCACAAACAGCACTGCAGCGCCGGCAGCCGCTATCGCACTGACTGGGATCCCCAGCGGCTCCAGAACAAAGAAACCGACAAGCAGCAATAACAGGACAACCCAGCCCGCCCTGAAGGTCGCCGGATCCTTTATCGCACTGGCAGGGGACTTCAGCAGAGAAACGTCATACGAGGCCGGAATATCCCTACGGAAGAAGAGATGCAGCATAACCAGCGTGGCCACAATCGCTGCCACATCCACGGGGATCATAATGGAGGCGTACTGCGTAAAGCCCAGACCGAAGAAATCCGCTGAGACGATATTCACCAGGTTAGAAACAATGAGCGGCAGGCTGGCCGTATCCGCAATAAATCCTGCGGCCATGACAAAGGCCAGCATCGTGCCCTGGCTGAACCCCAGTGCGAGTAGCATCGCAATCACAATCGGCGTCAGGATAAGCGCGGCACCGTCATTGGCAAACAACGCAGCAACAGCGGCACCGAGCAACACTATCCAGGTAAAAAGCAGGCGGCCACGCCCGTTACCCCAGCGGGAGACATGCAGTGCTGCCCATTCAAAGAAACCGGACTCATCGAGCAGCAGGCTGATAATGATCACCGCAATAAATGCCGCTGTCGCGTTCCAGACGATATTCCAGACAACGGGAATATCAGCAATATCGATGACACCGGTTCCCAGAGCCAGCACAGCCCCGATACTCGCGCTCCAGCCAATGCTCAGGCCTCTGGGCTGCCAGATCACCAGTACCAGCGTCAGTAAAAATATACTCCCTGCCAAAAGCATCTCAGACTCCATCATATATGATTATGTAAATGTGTTTACCTGTCTCAGCAGGAGGTGCAGGCTGATTTTTCCAGCCATTCACGCACGTCCTCACGCAGACACTGCCAGGACGTCGTGATTGTCTCCGCTGCCCACGCCGGTATGTGGGGTGACAGACGATAGTGGATCCATTTGCCTTCCCGACGGTCAAGAACCAGCTGAGCCTCGCGAAGGATAGCCATATGTCGCGAGATTTTGGGCTGCGATTCAGAGGTGGCCGCGCAGATATCGCAGACGCACAGTTCTCCGGACTCCCGGAGAAGCATGACGATGGCGAGTCGTGTTTCATCCGACAGAATTTTGAAAAGCTGAACAGGTTGTAGCATTTTTCACTCCGTTCCCTTTAGAATATACATATGGTAAATCATATGTATTTATTTTGAAATCACCTGTTCTCTCCGGAGGAGAAAAATGGAACAATTTCCGGCCCTGAATACTGAATGCTTTGATCAACACATCGCTGGACGGCTCCACCTGCAGGAGCCGCCACGGATCCTGATCCTGTATGGCTCCGTTAGGGAGCGTTCCTACAGCCGCTTTGCCGCGGAGGAAGCAGGGCGCCTGCTGACGGCGATGGGCGCGGAGGTGAAACTCTTTAACCCCTCCGGTTTACCTCTGCCTGATGATGCCCCGGACACGCATCCTAAAGTCACCGAACTACGTGGTTTGGTCAGATGGTGTGACGGGATGGTGTGGAGCTCCCCGGAACGGCACGGGGCTATGAGCGCGGTTATGAAGGCGCAGATCGACTGGATACCCTTAAGTGAAGGCGCGGTTCGACCTTCTCAGGGAAAAACCCTTGCAGTAATGCAGGTCTGTGGCGGTTCGCAGTCTTTCAATGCTGTAAATCAGATGCGCATTCTGGGCCGATGGATGCGGATGTTTACTATCCCCAACCAGTCCTCAGTGGCCAAAGCCTGGCAGGAATTCGATGAGAACGGGCGCATGAAACCCTCATCCTGGTACGATCGTATCGTCGATGTCGCCGAGGAGTTGTTTAAAATCACGCTGCTGCTCAAGGGACAAACCGGTTACCTTGCCGATCGCTACAGCGAACGAAAAGAGAGCCATCAGGCGCTGTCAGAGCGGGTAAACCAGGCAAAAATCTGACCAGGTCAAATATCCGTTGCCTGTGATTCTGCGCTTAACGCAGTTAATCACCGGCAACGTAACCTTTATTTAGCGCTGTGAGTTCAATGAGTTGTTACTAAGGCTTTTGCCTTACGCCCGGGAACGCCTGAATTTCAATGTACTCTCCTGAATAACTGACATAACCGGGGAAATTACTCGCAGCGCCTGCCTGATGCCAGTGAAATGGAATTCAACATTATATCTTTCCCGCCAGGGGACGGGCGCGGTTTCCTGAATAAAACACTTCATTAGCGGGCTAACTGATATTTATTTTTAAATAAATTACGCATCGCACCAGCAATTTGTTTCCTATACTTTTTTTGCCTCTAATGAAAGGAGTTCCACCATGCTCAAGACCGTTCCATTTAAGCGGACAGTGTTGGCCAGTATGCTCACACTTGCATCGAGCGCAATCACAGCAGCTTATGCAGCGCCCGCTACGTCTACAACCACTGCTCCAGAACAACAGAATACGAAGCCTAACATTGTTGTCATTTTTGGTGATGATGTCGGTTACTGGAATATAAGCACTTATAACCAGGGTACTATGGGTTATAAGACCCCGAATATTGACAGTATTGCCAATGAAGGTGCGAAGTTCACATCGTATTATGCCGAACAAAGCTCCACCGCAGGACGTTCGTCATTTATTACCGGACAAATGCCGTTCCGTACCGGGATGAGCAAAGTGGGGATGCCGGGTGCGCCGCAGGGACTGAGCAAAGACGATCCTACCATCGCCAATATCCTTAAACAGCTGGGCTACGCCACCGGGCAGTTTGGTAAAAACCACCTCGGCGATCGGGATGAATTCCTGCCGACCGCCCACGGTTTTGATGAATTCCTCGGTAACCTTTATCACCTGAATGCTGAAGAAGAACCTGAAAACCCGGATTACCCGAAAGATCCGGAATACCGTAAACAGTTTGGCCCACGCGGCGTGATTAAGAGCAGCGCCGACGGCAAAATTGAAGATACCGGCCCACTCACCATCAAACGTATGGGCACCGTGGATGATGAAACCCTGGCCGCCAACAACGACTTTATGGAACGTCAGGTTAAAGCCGGTAAGCCTTTCTTTACCTGGTACAACACCACCCGCATGCACAACAAAACCCACCTGAAGGATGCCAGCATCGGGGCAACGGGGCTTGGAACCTATGCCGACGGCATGGTTGAGCATGATAAGACGGTAGGCGAGGTGCTGAAGAAGATTAAAGATCTCGGCATCGAAGATAACACCATCGTGGTGTACACCACCGATAACGGCCCGATGCTCGCGACCTGGCCTGATTCGGGGATGACGCCATTCCGCGGTGAGAAAAACACCGGCTGGGAAGGGGGCTTCCGCGTTCCGGCGATGATCCGCTGGCCAGGCCATATCCAGCCGGGGACGCTGATCAACGATATCTTCGGCAGCAACGACTGGTTCCCAACCCTGGTGGCAGCCGCTGGCGTTCCGGATATCAAAGAGCAGTTGTTAAAAGGCTACAAGACCACCTCGATGACCTACAAAGTTCACCTCGATGGGTATAACCAACTCGACTTCCTGCAGGGTAAAGGCGAAGACCCGCGTAAAGAGTTCTTCTACTGGAGCGATGACGGTGATCTGCTGGCCATCCGTTACGGCCGCTGGAAAGCGCACTTTATGATCCAGGAACACACCGGCATGGACGTCTGGCGCTATCCGTTTACCAAGCTGCGTGTGCCGATGATTTTCGATCTGGAAATCGACCCGCTTGAAAAAGGCGATACCGGTATGGACTACAACAGCTGGTTCTACAGCCGTCTGTTCCTGCTGGGTGGGGCGCAGAAATACGTAGGCGATATGCTGCAAAGCTTCCAGGAGTTCCCGCCGCGTCAGAAACCAGGTTCATTCACCGTGTCCGACGTCCAGTCGCTGATTGAGCAAGGCGCGAAGAGTAACTAATTGCTGTCATAACCCGGGTGGGCAACCACCCGGTAATCGGGGGTTCGCGATGAAGTACAGCACCACGTTGCCGGTTAAAGCGTTACCGTCTGCCGAGAAGTACGACGGCAAGGGGCCAGAGTATAAAAGACGCTTCCATGTGATGGCGAAACCCACAGGCTCGACCTGTAATCTCGACTGTTCATACTGTTTTTATCTGCACAAAGAAGAGCTGCTGCATCAGGACCGGCACACCGGCATGAGCGACGACGTATTAGAAAACTTTATCCGCCAGTATATCGACGGTCAGGATGGCGAGCAGGTGGTGTTCTCCTGGCAGGGCGGTGAGCCGACCTTAATGGGGCTCGAGTTTTATGAAAAAGTGGTTAAATTCCAGAAGCAGTATCAGAAACCCGGTCAGCGCATTGAAAACGACTTACAAACCAACGGTGTGCTGATTAACGATAAGTGGGCGGAATTTCTTAAAGAGCATCGCTTTCTGGTGGGATTGTCGATCGATGGCCCACGAGAACTGCACGACCGCTACCGCGTGACGCGCAGCGGCAAACCGACCTTCGATAAGGTGATGAAGGGCGTCGAAGCGCTTAAAAAGTACAAGGTGCCGTTTAACGCGCTGGTGACGGTCAACCGCACCAACGCGCGTTTCCCACTGGAGGTGTACCGTTTCGTCACCCGGGAGCTGGGTGCGACCTACGTACAGTTCAACCCCTGCGTTGAACCCGTCGATTTTAAAGTCACTGCGCCGCAGTTCTGGCGTGATGAAACCATCCCGGTGACCGGCTCCCGCCGCGCGCGGCCGGGCGATTTAGATTCGATCGTCACCGACTGGTCAGTCGATCCCGATGACTGGGGCACCTTCCTGAAAACGGTGTTCGAGGAGTGGGTCAATAACGATTTGGGCCGTGTGCAGGTGAACCTGTTCGAAACGGCGGTGGCGCAAACCATGGGGATGCCAGCGCAAATCTGTACCGCCTCGGAATTCTGCGGCAAAGGGCTGGCGGTAGAGAAAAACGGCGATATCTACTCCTGCGACCACTATGTCTACCCGGAATACCAGATCGGCAATATCGCCGACACCAAACTGGCGCATATGGCCTTTTCCGAGCGCCAGAAAGCCTTTGGATTAGGCAAAAAAGAGACCCTGCCGGACTACTGTAAGCAGTGCCCATACCTGAAATTGTGCTGGGGGGAGTGCCCGAAAAACCGCATTGTCCGCACCCCGGACGGTGAAGCTGGCCTTAACTATCTGTGTCCTGGCATCAAAGCTTTCTTCAACTACGCCGAGCCGATACTCGTCGGTCTCGCCACGCTTTTGAAACGTGACTTCACGGGATTGCGCAAATGACCAACAGAGAAAAGCTGCTGCAGCTTGAGCAGCGCATGAATCAACAGGTGTTAGGCCAGGAAGCGCTGGTGCGGATGCTGATTGTGGCCCTGCTGTGCGACGGTCACGTGCTGCTCGAAGGGCTGCCGGGGCTGGCAAAAACCCGCGCAGTGCGCGAGCTGGCCCGCCATGTGGAAGGGGATTTTCGCCGCATTCAGTTCACCCCGGATCTGCTGCCGTCAGATATCACCGGCAGTGAGATTTACCAGCAAAATGCCACCCGCGAGGAAGATCAGTTTCGTTTCCGTCCGGGGCCGGTGTTCGGCAATATCATTCTGGCAGATGAGATAAACCGCGCCTCGGCGCGTGTGCAGTCCGCGCTGCTGGAGGCAATGGAAGAGCGCCACGTCACCGTGGCCGGCAAAACCTGGCCGCTGCCCGGCGTATTTATGGTGCTGGCGACGCAAAACCCGGTGGATCAGGAGGGCACCTGGCCGCTGCCGGAAGCCCAGCTTGACCGTTTCCTGATGAAAGTGCTGGTGGATTACCCGTCCGGTGAGAATGAACAGAAAGTGATGCAGATGGTGCGTGCCGAACAGCAGCAAAAATATCAGGCGCAAAGCACGGAGCCTGCCGCTGCCCAGCCCGACACTCTGATGCTGTCCCAACAGGATATCGCCAGCTGTTGGCAGGAGATCTCGGCCATTTACGTTGCGCCGACCGTCGAAAATTACATTGTCAATCTGGTGAACATGACCCGTCATCCGCAGGCGGTCAGCGATACGCTGGCGGGCTACATCTCGATTGGCGTCAGCCCGCGCGGCACCCTGGCACTGGATCGCTGCGGCCGGGCGCTGGCCTGGCTGGAAGGGCGCGACGCGGTGATGCCGGAAGATGTTCAAAAAGTTGCTCCGGCGGTGTTGCGCCATCGTCTGATGCTGAGCTATCAGGCCAATGCCGATAACTGCTCGCCGGATGACATTGTGCGTATGCTGCTCGACGCCGTGGTGGCGTAATGGGCAGCCCATTGCAGGTCGATCGCGAAACCTTAATGGCGCTGGCAGGTGCTGCCCGGCTGCTGTCGAACCCGCCGGGGCAGATCCCGCCTGGGGCGCTGGCCGGTGAACGCGTCTCCCGCCAGCAGGGGCGGGGATTGAATTTTGACAGTCTGCGCCGCTATCAGCCCGGGGACGACGTGCGCCTGATTGACTGGCAAGCCACGGCGCGCCTGCGAACGCCGTGGATCCGCCTGTATAATGAAGAGCGCGAGCGCCCGGTGTTTCTGATTGTCGACCAGCGGCTGGATATGTACTTTTCCACCCGTGGGCAGACCAAATCCGTCGCCGCCGCCAACATTGCCGGGCTGCTGGCCTGGCGAAGCTGGCACGACGGCGACCGCATCGGCAGCCTGGTGTTCAGCGACGACGATCTCAGCCTGCAAAAATGCCGCTCGCCTGCCAGCAATTTACACGCGGTACTGGACGATGTGCTGCGCTACAACCAGGCGCTGCCCGGGCGCTATCCCGAAGAGGTCCCGGCCTCCGTCACCTTAACTCACGTGCTGCAACGCGCCAGTCAGCTGATCCCCAGCGGCGCGTGGGTGGCGGTAGTCAGTGATTTTCACGATCTGGATCCTGCCGGTGAAGCGCTACTCGCAGCCCTACGACGCCGCTGCGAGATCAGCGCCTTTGTCACCCTTGACGATCTGCATCTGCGGCTGCCGTCGCACGGCGACCTGGCTGCCCGCTATCAGGGTCATGAGGCGGCGTTTTCCCTGTCACCGCATCTGCAGGAGGCGATCCAGCAGAGCATCACTGCCCGGCTGGCGCGTCTCGAAAATCGCCTGACGCGACTCGGTGTGCGCGTCAATCAGATTGTGGTCGCCCAGGATCTGATCAAACAGCTACAAAAGGGAGTCTGAATGCTGGAGAAAGGCTTTAGCGTGCCGGAGCTTGCCGTTCCGGCGCTCCCCCCGACTATTTCCTGGCTGCCGTTGCCCCCCGGTTGGTGGCTGACGGGCGGGGCGATACTTATCGCCGTGCTGGTGTTGGCGCTGTTCCGCTTTGCCCGCTGGCGACGCAACGCGTGGCGGCGAGAAGCGCTGGCCGCCCTGCAACACCCGCACAGCGTGGACAGCTGGCTGGCGTTGATCAAACGCATCCTGCTGATGCACCAGCCGCGCACTGCGCTGAGCCACACCCTTTCCCCCGAACAATTTTTGCAGCAGGTGGCAATCGACCCCGATCTGCGTCAGCAGCTGAACGCGAAATATTGCCAGCCCGACAACCAGCTCGACGCCCGCCACAGCGCGCGTCTGCAGGTTCAGCTTAAACACTGGCTGGAGACGCTGCCCTATGTCTGAGTTGCTGAGCCGCATTGATTTCGCCTGGCCATGGGCGGGGGTACTGATTTTTCTGCCGCTGATTGGGCGCTATTTCTTGTCGCAGGATCGCGAAGTGAATGAGCAGGTGCGCGTTCCCTTTTTACCGGAACTGATTGACGAGCTGAAGCTAAACAGCCAGCCGGTACGCGTCAGTAAAGTCTCCAGCCTGCTGTTCTGGCTGGTGTGGATCCTGCTGGTTATCGCCCTGTGTCGCCCGGAGTACCTGACCCCGCCGCAGCATATCCAGAAGCCAATGCGCGACCTGGTGCTGATTCTGGATGTCTCCGGCTCAATGGCCAAAAACGACGTTCAGGGCGGCGAGACGCGCCTGCAGGCAGTCCAGGATTCTGTCAGAAAATTTGTGGCAGGCCGCAAAACCGACCGCATCGGGCTGGTGATTTTTGCCAGCCAGGCCTGGCCTTTTGCACCGGTCAGCGAAGATAAACAGGCCCTGCAAACGCGCATTGACCAGCTGGCACCTGGCATGATCGGCCAGCAAACGGCGATCGGCGATGCGCTGGGCGTGGGCGTGAAGCTGCTCGACAGCACGACCCATACCGACGCCAGCAAACTGGCGATCCTGCTCACCGACGGCAACGATACGGCCTCGCAGCTGGCACCGGCGCTGGCGGCGCAGCTGGCTGCCGACCACCACGTTCAGGTACACACCATTGCCTTTGGCGACCCGGACAGTACCGGCGACGACAAAGTCGATCTGTCCCTGATGCAGAATATTGCGCAGATTACCGGGGGCAAAGCCTGGACCGCCGCCAATAGCGGGGCGGCGCTGGACAGCGTCTGGAAAGAGATCGACGCCATGACCCCGGTACAGGTGAAGTCGATTGGCTGGTCGTGGCATCTGCCGCTGTTCCAGTGGCCGCTGCTGCTGGCGCTGGGGCTACTGATATTGCTCGCTGTTGGGCGATTTATTCGGGAGAAAACAGCATGAGTGATTTTCACTTCACCCATCCCTGGTGGTTAACCGGTCTTCTCCTGTGCGGTTTGCTGTGGTTTGTGGCCAGCGGTCAGCGCAGCGCCTGGCTGCAGATTATGGACAAACCCTTTGCCCGGGCGCTGATAATCGGGCGCAAAAAACGCCTGACCCGGGTGCTGCCGTGGCTGTGCGCGCTGGGCGTGATCGCGCTGGCCGGCCCCACCTGGCAGCGCGAACTGCCCGCCGCTCTGACGCCGCAAAGCAATCTGATGGTGATACTGCAGCAGGATCCGGCGATGTACGCGCAGGATCTGGCCCCCAGTCGTCATCAGCGGATGCAGAGCAAAATCATGCAGCTAATGTCGCGCTCGACGGGCACCCATTTTGGGCTGGTGGTATACAACGCCAGCGCGTACCTCACCACGCCGCTGACCCGCGACCCGACCTTTTACTCCCTGTTTTTGCATGCGCAAACCCCCGGTCTGCTACCCGCGGGCGTTGGCTCCGGTCTGAAGCAGGCGCTGGAACTGGCGCTGAAAAACATGCCTGAATCTCCCGATGCACCGCGCAACATCATCCTGGTGGCCGATACCCTCTCCATGCAGGATGCCGACTGGCTGGCGCAGCAAAAAATGCCGATCCAGATCTGGGTGCCGGGTACGGCACGCGGCGGGGAATTGCCGGAAAGTTACGCCCAGCGCGGAATAGACACCCGCCTTAACGTCGAGCGCTTCAGTCAACTCCGCGATAGTGGCATTCCGGTGACGCTGGTGACCAGCGACGACAGCGATCTGGCGGTCATTGCCAGCCACATTCAGCAGTCGGTGGCGGCGCAGAATAACGCCCGGGGCGATCTGCACTGGAAAAACAGCGGCTATCTGCTGGTGATCCCGATGCTGCTGTTATTGCTGTTCGGGCGGCGACAGCTGATTTGCTGGCTGGTGGTGCTGATACCGCTGCTGTATGCCCCCCAGAGCCAGGCGGCCTGGCAGGATGCGTGGATCCGCCCGGATATGCAGGGGCAAATCGCCTTTAACCACGGCGACTATCAACAGGCGGCGCAACGCTTCCAGGATCCGCTCTGGCAGGGGATTGCGTACTATCGCGCCGAAGATTATGTCGCTGCCGCCTCGGCGTTTCGTCAGGCCCCCCAAACACCCGACACCCTGCTGTGGCTTGGCAACAGTTACGCCCAGCAAAAACAGTGGCAGCAGGCGCTGAACAGTTACGATCGCGCCTTAAGCCTGCGCCCGGACTGGGCGATGGCGCAGCGCAATCGCGCCGCAATTGCCAGCATCATCATGGAACTGCGGCAGAAAGAGCGCGACCGGCAGGGCGCGCAGGGCAAAGAGCAGGACTACAAGCCCGACGAGATCAAAAACGATCTGAAGAAAGGTCAGGGGGTCAATCAAAAGGATATCCAGCCTGTTGCCAGCAGCAGCCCGCAGGTGAATCAGTGGTTTGAAAACCTCGAGGTTTCGCCGTCCGGCCTGCTGGAAAACCTGTACCGATCCACCACGGAGCCGACGCCATGAAAGCCTTGTTTCTGCTGCTGTTAGTGGCCGTGTTGCCTGCCCGGGCGGCGATGGATATCACCCGCGAACTGGTGGCACCCGAGCACGTCACGCCGGGCCAGCCGATGACCATCGCGGTGACCTTCTGGACCGACAGCTGGTTTAACCCGCCGCCGGAATGGCCTGAATTTGAGATTAAAAACGGGGCGTTAATGACCACGCCGCTGCCCAACCAACTCCTGAGCCGCCATAAAGACGGCCTCAGCTGGAGCGGGGTGCGTCTCGAAAGGCAGGTAATGGCGTGGGATCAGGGCGAACTGCTGCTCCCGGCCACGGAAATCACCCTCACGTCCGCCAGCCAGGCCCCGGTCACCGTGCCGCTGCCGGAGTTGAAAAAGGCCATCGTCTGGCCGCAAGGGGTGGAGCAACCCGACCTTTTCCTGCCCGCCAGCCGCTTAACCCTGAGCCAGAAAATGACCCAGTTTCACGCCAGTAACGACGACACGCTCCATGCGGGGGATGTGGTCGAACGCACCGTGACGGTAGACGCGGGTGGAATTACGGCGACCCAGATCCCGCAAATTCTGTATGCGATCCCGGGAACCGATACCCAACGCCTGACCCCGGAGAATACCTTGCTCAAATCGGGGCGCGGTGAGATCGACGGTGCCCGGCGGGTGGAGAAACTACGCTATCTGCCGTCACAGGCGGGCAGCATTGTTCTGCCCCCGGTCAAATTGCGCTGGTGGGACACCACCCATCAGCAGTGGCAGGTGGCCGAATTACCGGGGGCGACCCTGCAGGTGGCGGCGGCGCGTGCGGCGGGCAGCGAGTCGGCCCTGCGCGGCACCACGACGGAAAACCACTGGCGCACGGCGCTGATTATCGCGGCCTTCGTTGCGCTGGCGATGGTTGTCTGGTTGGCGCGACGCCTGCTGTGGCGCAGCCTGAAGTATCTCCATCACATCTGGCGTCGTTTTTGGGCGCCGGTCCACCTGCCCAAACTGACGCCTGACAAAAGGGGTGAACGATGAACAATAAGTTAGTCCTCAGCGTGCTGCTGTTCGGTGCCGTGAGCGGCGCTCAGGCGGCGGATCCGCTCTCTGCCTGGAACGAGACGGCGGCGAAAAACGCCATTGTGCAGTGGGTGCAGAATGCCACCAATCAGGATCGCTCCACCTATATTCCGCCGGACAAGCGTTACGTGGTGTTTGATAACGACGGCACCCTGTGGCCGGAAGCGCCGCTCACTTTCCAGCTGCAGTTTGCGGTGGATGAAGTGAAACGCCTTGCGCCCCAGCACCCGGAGTGGAAGAACGATCCGGTGCTCGGCGCGGTGCTGAATAACGACCTTAAGGCGGTCGCCGCCTCCGGTGAAAAAGGGCTGATGCAGCTGCTGGCCGCCACCCATAGCGACATCACCACCGAGGAGTTCGCCCGGCGCGTCAGCCAGTGGGTAGACAACCAGCGCGATAAACGCTTTGGCTGCCGCTACGACAGCATGGGCTATCAGCCGATGCGCCAGGTGCTGGACTACCTGCGCGACAACGGCTTCAAAACCTGGATTATTTCCGGCGGTGGCATCGACTTTATGCGCGTGTTGAGCCAGAAAATGTACGGCATCCCGCCGGAGCAGGTGGTTGGATCGTTCTCCCTGAGCGAGTTTTCCCTGACCGATAACGGCACCCAGCTGCGCAAAACGATGAAAGGGGCGTTCAACGACGATGCCGCCGCCAAGCCGGTGGCCATCCACCTGTTTATGGGGCAACGCCCGGTGGCGGCGTTTGGCAACAGCGACGGCGATTTAGCCATGATGCAGTACACCGCCGCCAACCCGGACTTCAAAACCTTTGGGCTGATCGTTCACCATACCGACGACAAACGGGAATATGCCTACGACAGCCATCCGCCCGCCAGCGGAAAACTGGTGGAAGGCCTGACCGTGGCGAAAGAGAAAGGCTGGACGGTGGTGGATATGCAAAAAGACTGGAAGACGGTGTTTGACCCAGCGCTTTGTTCCCAGTCACCCGGAGATTAAAAACTCATTGCCAGGCCAATCCCGTATCCGCTGGTATCTTCCCCGAACATATAGCGTGCCACCAGCCGGGTACGGGTGATAAAGACGGGATAGTCTCCGGCAAAATCCGATGGGCTCAAGACCCTCGCTGTTATCAGTAATGAAACAAAACCCGGATATGCCGCAAACATAGCGTGCTGCTGCCTCCGTTAAGGCATCAGGGGTAAATTGACGATAGGGCAGGCGCGAGGCATTTACGGGTAAAACAGAAAGTATGAGGGCATCCTCAAAATTGACGCATGAATATCCTTATCAATAATGCAGTCATTATCTTTTTGAGGATAAAAGAAAGAGTGTCAAAAATAACATAATAACATTCTTAACCTGTTGTTTTATCGTCGTTAACGCCCGCCATAATAACCATTAGTGAAAATTAAATATTCAGCTAATCTTAACGTACTACTCCCATGAATGTTTCTTAACTTTTCTCCTTATTTCCATCGATTTCAAACCCATGGATTAAACAGGGCCTGTTATGAATAAAATATATCGACATGTATGGAGCCACGTGGCAGGCTGTTTTGTCGCAGTCAGCGAACTCTCTACCGCGCACTCCGGCAAAAAAAGTCCTCGCCGTCTGATAATCCCCAGCGCCGTTACGGTAATACTCTCTGGCTTATCCGGCGTGGCGTATGCAGACGATATAAACTGGGCGATAGCGTATCCCAGTTATTTATTCCCGACTGACCCCGCCTATAACTTTGATACCGTCATCGATACGGGAATAGCATTCAGCATTGATAATCAGGTTTTACCGAATCATTACGCGCCGGGCACCACGCTTAATATTCTCGGCCCGATCCCGCAAATGCCGGATGTCACCACGGGTAATGGGGTGACCGGGCGTTCGGTGGCGGTGGTGAATGCGCTTCCCGGTGCGATTGCCCCGGAAGGGGATCGCATTCTGACCATCACGGCGACCGATTCGCAAGGGGCCGAAACGCCGATTACCGCCGACAATATCGCTGAGTTTACCTACTCGCCAAACCCGGCCAACCCGCAGCAAAATCAGGAGCTCAACGTTGAGGTGCCAGGTCTGGACGGCAGCTTCCAGGTCATCAGTATTTACGACTCCTCAACCTTTGTTTCCGCTGACGACACCGCCGTCGGCAATATGCAGCTCTCGGTGTATAACCCCAACTCCGTGCGGATCATGAATCAGTTTGGCATTGTCGAGGTGGGCACGGACGGCGGCACGGCAAATATTAATATCGGCGCTGACACCCTCGGCACCACACCGATTGCCGCGACGGCCAATACTCTCGATCTGCTGACCAAAAACTCTACCCTGGCCCGCGCCGACGGGGATGGCTCCGCCACCAGCGCGGTCAACTGGCAGTCTGATAACTACATCCATTTCCGTCCTGCGGCAGTGGTGAGTACGCAAGAGCAGAGCGTGGGCGAGCAGAGCACCCAGTACAACTACACCCTGACGTTACCGAATTACACTGAATTGCCCGGCGGACGGGTGATCCAGCTGGGAACCCGCAATTTTGATATTACGTCCTCAGATGATATTGCGGATGTGAATAACTACCTCACCGGGCAGGGCGCCTATGCCGGTAGCCCGCAAATTCAGTACTGGTTGACGGCCGGGGCAGAAGTGAACGGGGAAGTCATTGACTCGGCGGTTGAAGCGCAGACGGTCTATAACAGCATCATCACCGGGCTGCTCGGTCAGGCACAAAGCACCCAGATAAATTTGACCTATAACGTCTGGGAAGACCGGCTGGCCCACAACAACAACGCCACCTTGACCTCAGATTATCTTCGCGTGATTTATGCCAACGGCAACGGCGCAACCGGGACCGTCACCTCAGATTCCAGCCTGGCGGTCGACGGTGCGTCGGCGGTGATGGAGGCCTTTGATGGTGGGGTTGTCACCAATAACGGCACTATCAATGCCTGGCGCAGCAGCGGCAGCAGCCCAACGTCCGTCGCCATGCTGGCAAACTATGGTAATGCCACCAACACCGGGGTGATTAACGCGGGGTTATTCCTCGAGAAAGATGCCGTCAACCAGAATGTGAGCAATGCCGGCAGCGTGGGGATGGTCGGGTTGACCAACGCCACGCTCAACAACCAGGGCATTATCAACGTGGCGGTCACGGACGGCGCGTCGCATACCGCATGGGGGATGGCGGTGGGCAACAACGGTACGCTCACCAATACGGGGATCATTAACCTCACCGGCAACAGTCGAAACCCCGATGGCCGCGCGGGCGGGTACGGGATCTACAGTGAATCCACCGGGACGGTCACCAACGCCGGGCGCATTTTTATTGGCGGCGCGCCAATCACCACCATCGCGGTACCGCAGGCCATTAATCTGGTCGGCAGCGGGGATTTAACTGCCGGGATGTACACCACAGGCCTTGGCAACATGGTTAACACCGGGACGATCACGCTAGAGTCTAAAACCCGCAACGCCGCCGCGATGTTGGTTGACGGCGGTACCGAAGACGTGACCAACAGCGGGCAGTTGAATGTGCTGGGTACCTTAACGCCCACTTCAGACGGCGGGATGTCAGCCGCGGCCAACTACGGCATGTATGTGAAAGACAATGGCGGGGTGGTCACCAACAGCGGCAGGATTTTCGTTAATGGCGACAACAACATCGCCCTGAACGTTCTGGCGCAAACCGCAGACGCTTCTCTGAACTCAACCGCTGCCAGCAACATCATCGTGGGTACGGCCGGGGATGCGGGGGGAACCGATGCCCAGCCCTATACCTATCGCAACTACGCGGTGTATGCCGAAGGGCTGAACACGCATGGCGCACAGGTCACACTCGACTCAGACATCAATCTGCTGTCGGCAGGGGCAATCGGCGTACACGCCCGCGGCAACGCCACCATCGACATCGGTGCCGATGCCTCGCTGGCTTTCCAGAACTCGCAGCAAATCGGCTACTACGCCTGGGGCCAGGGTGCCAGCATTAATATCACCAACGCCACTATCACCGATAACGCGCAAATCCAGTCTATTCTGTTCGCCGTCGATCACGGGGCGACCTTTAACGGCGATACCGGTACCGGCAGCAGTTACAATCTTATTGTCTCCGGAGCAGGCTCCACCGGGGTCTTCGCCAACGGCGTGGATTCCCTGAACAATGGCGATCCTGCCGATGATGTTGCGACCCAATTAACCACCGGTGCCGCCACCATCACCGTCTCCGGCAACAATGCGGTCGGGGTCAAAGTGACCGGCGGGGCTAACGGTGCAATCACCGACGGGGCCATTAACCTGACCGGAAACAACACCACGGCGGTGTTGGTGGATGGTCGTAACTACAATATCGATGCCACCATTGATCCCCTCGCGCGGGCAACGCTTGTTACCTCTGATGCGACGATCGCCTCGGCGGCCGGGCAGTCGGGGATTGTGGGCTACAACGTTGGCTATCTCGGTAATCTGACGTTAAACGCCGGGGCGGCCATCGATCTGCTGGGCACCAGCAGCACCGGGATTATCCTGCATGATAACGGCCAGGCGACGGTGACCGCTCCGGTCAGCGTCGCAGGAACTAACAACATTGGCGTGGATATTCAGAATGCCGGGCTGCTGAACAACAGCGGGGCGATCACCGTATCCGGGGCTGGCGGCAGCGGTAACATCGGCCTGCGGGTCCAGGGCGCGGGCGCGACGGTCAGTCAGCTCGGTACGGTCACCGCCAACGGCGGGCTGGCTGCGGTGCAGCTGGCGGGCAACGGGGCGACGCTCACCGTCAACGGCAGCGGGAACCAGATCACCGCCAGCAACGGTGCGGACGGAGTGCGCATCGACAGTACCGGGGCGTCCTCTTTCAACGCCAGCAATACCACTATCGACGTGAGCGGAACCGGGGCGGGGATTAACAACAACGCCAGCGCCAGTGATATCAACCTCAACAACGTGACGATTAATTCGGGTGATGGCCCGGCGATCCGCACGGCGGTGACCTTCAGCGCCGAAGGCAGCGGCAACGTCCTGAACGTGACGGGCAGCGGCAGCGGCTTTGCCTTTATGCAGGCGGATGGCTCGCAAACCACCGGGGATCTGACCATCGGCACTGGCTACACCATCAACGGTGACGGCACCGACAGCATCGGGATCCTCGCGCGCACCAGCGGCAGCGTCAGCTCGGGCACCTCGATTACGATGGGCGCAACGGCGGGGGCGGCGATTGATGCCACCAATGCCAGCAGCCTGAGCAACAGCGGTATTATCACCACCAGCAGCGACACCGGCAGCACCATCCTGGCGCAGAACAGCGCGGCGTTCAGCAACAGCGGCACCATCACCTCCACCAGTACCAGCAATGCACAATCGCTGATTGCCCTTAACGGCAGCGCCGCCGCGCGCGCCATCACCAACACCGGACTTATCACCAGTCAAAGTGAAAACGCGACGGTAATCGATGCCTCCGGCACGGCCAATAACACCATTACCAACACCGGCACGCTGCGTGCTGCCAGCGACACGGCGCAGGTGGTGTTAACCGGCAGCGGCAACGACGTGATGCAAATTAACGCCGGCACCACCCAGGGCGAAATCACCCTCGGCAGCGGCAATGACCAGTTTGGTTTTACGGCGGGGGAATTCGCCGGGGGCGTGACCTTTACCGGAGCGGATGGCAATGACAGCGCCACCTTTGGCAACGTCAGCCTGTCGCGCGTCGGCCATGTGCTGAGCGAAGGCGGCACCAACAACGCGCTGACCTTTAACAGCACCCGCAGCAGTTCCGGATCGGCAAACATAGGCTCGCTGGCGGCAGATGATTTGACGCAGGGCACCAACATCGGTACCGGCTGGAGCACGCTGACCCTGGATGGCGATCCAACGGATATTCGCGTGGTGAATGACCTGGCCCTCTCTGGCGCGGCACAAATCAACGTCAATAACGAGGCGACATTACGCTCCGGCGATAACGCGATGACCAGCGGCGAAGCAACAATTCGCCAGTACAACATCGCCACCTCGGGTGCTACCAGCCTGGTGTCGTTTGATGGCGCAGCGGATCAAACCTACAGCGGAGTGATTTCGGGCTCCGGAGGCATGGAACGTATCGGTGGCGGGAATACGATATTGCTGGGGGATAACACCTACACCGGCAATACGCTGATCGGCCCCGATTCCGAGCTGGCGCTGGGCAACGGCGGCACCACCGGTAGTTTGTCTACCACCACCAACATCACCGACAACGGCCTGTTAACGGTTAACCGTTCCGACGACGTGGCGCTTAACGGCGTGATTTCCGGATCCGGGGACTTCCGTCAGTTGGGCAGCGGCGTGACGCGCCTGGGGGGCAATAACAGCTATGCCGGAACGACCACCGTGGAACAAGGCACCTTGCTGGTTAACGGTGTGCAGACCGGAACCGGGCTGACTACCGTACAGTCCGGCACCACCCTCGGCGGCTACGGCACGCTGGGGGGCGATGTGGTGTTCAATACCGGCACCGTGCTGCGTCCGGGGGATGATGCCCGGGGCAATGGCACCGGGGTGCTGACGATCAACGGCGACCTGACCCTGGCGAATGACACCGACAGCCAGTTCCAGCTCGGGGAAGCCTATACCCCAGGCGGGGCGCTAAACGATCTGGTGAACGTCGCCGGGGATCTGACCCTCGACGGCGTGGTCAATGTGGCCCTGACCGCCGGCGGCACCTTCCTGCCCGGGGTTTATCGTCTGTTCAACTACGGCGGGGCGCTGGTCAACAACACCATGGATATTGGCTTGCTGCCGCCGAACGACGCCGAGCTGTATGCCGTTCAGACCAACATTGCCAACCAGGTTAATCTGGTGCTGGATTTCCCGCAGCCCGCGGATCAACTCCAGTTCTGGGACGGTGACCTTAATGCCACCAATCACGGCGATGGCACCTCCGGCAACGGCATCGTTGATGGCGGATTCGGTTTCTGGACCGCGTTAATTTCCGGGACCAGTAACAACTGGACCCAGGTCAACGGGGTGGGCAATGCCCCCTGGTCGCAAACCGCCTTTGCCGTCTTCCAGGGGGCGGCCGATAACGTGCTGGTCAGCAATGCCTTTGGCGATGTCCTTACCAGCGGGATGCAGTTCACCACCGACGGCTACGTGCTGGCGGCCGATCCTGCCAACCCGGACTCGCAGCTGCACATCGTCGCCACCAATCTGTCGGGAGCGCCCGATAACAGCTACGATGCGGTGGGAGGCACCCACGGCGACAGTTTCTTTGTGATCCGCGTGGGCGACGGCGCAGCGGGTGCCGATGTCACTACTACCGTTAATGTCGATCTGGTGCAGGACAACAATGACGACGGTGCGATCCGCCTGCTGAAAACCGATCCTGGCCGGTTGATCCTCAACGGCGATAATCAGTACAGCGGCGGGACGGCAATCTGGAATGGCATCCTGCAGGTGTCGAAAGACAGCAGCCTCGGCGATGCTGACACCTTTGTGCTGATTAAAAATGGTGCCACCTTCCAGAGCGGGGCCGATTACACCACCGAGCGCCTGTTTGTTCTTGATGGCGTGGCGGGCGGTACCTTCGACGTCTACGGCCATACGTTTACCCCGCAGGGCGGGATTGGTGGCGACGGCCCACTGGCGGTGAAAGACACCTCCACAGGCACCAGTGACGGGGTGCTGGATCTTAATATCGCCAACAGCTATCAGGGCGATACCACGATTACCGGCAAAAACGGCACGGGCACCCTGACCGTCAATGCCAACGCCACCGGCGCGCTGGGCCGGGCCGACAGCACGGTCACGCTGACCGACGCGGCACGCCTGAATATTAACAACGCCAGCGCGGCAGAGTCGCATCGCTTCGCGGTGACAGATTCCACGCTGGCCTTTAACGATGCCTCGACGGCAGACAGCAGCACCATCAATCTGGTTGACGGGACGCTTGAGCTTGGGGATACCAGCAGCGGCGGCGCGGCGACCCTTAACGTCGATGCCGGTTCGCGCATGCTGCTGTCAGACAATGCCGATGCGGGCAGCAGCCTGACCACCAACAGCGGCACCGTGGCCTTTGCGGCTAACGCCCAGGCGGCGTCTGCGCGCATTGCTAACCTCGCGGGGGGCACCGTTTCGCTGGTCGATTCCGCAGGCAACACCGCCATCGGTTCCCTCTCCGGGGCTGGTAACGTCAATCTTGGCAGCGCGACGCTGACCGAAGGCAACCTCGGCCTGGCAGACACTATCAGCGGGCTTATCAGCAGCAACGGCGGCGGGCTGGTGAAAACCGGCAGCGGCACGCTGACCTTAACCGGGGATAACAGCTATACCGGTGCCACCTCGGTGCAGCAGGGCGTGCTGCTGGTGAACGGCGATCAGAGTGCTGCTACCGGGGCAACCGATGTGCTCGCTGACGCCACGCTGGGCGGGGCCGGAACCTTAGGCGGCAGCGTCAGCGTGGCCAACAATGGCCATCTGACCCCGGGCGCGACGCTCGGCAGCGTGGGGGAACTGACGATGGGCAGTCTGACGCTGGCGCAAAACGCGCAGCTGGACTTCCAGTTCGGACAATCCGGTACGCCGGGCGGGGCGCTGAACGATCTCCTGACGGTGAACGGCGATCTGAATCTCGATGGCACGCTCAATATTACCCAGACCCCGGGCGGGAATTTTGACGTCGGCGTCTATCGGGTGATCGACTATAGCGGCGCGCTGACCAACAACATTCTGCAGATCGGCACCGCGCCAGCAGCGGCGGACGATCTGTATGTCCAGACCTCGATCGACGGGCAGGTGAACCTGGTCAACCGTAGCGGCTACACCATGCGCTTCTGGGACGGCTTTGGCGGCGAAGGCGGTTCGTTGAAAAACAACGACACAATCGATGGCGGTAACGGCATCTGGCAAAACAGCAACGGCAACGACAACTGGACCACCGATCAAACCTCCCCGGAAGGGGCCTTTAACACCCCGTTCAGCGATGGCGCCTTCGCGGTGTTTGGCGGCGAGTCCGGTAACGTTAGCGTCGATAACAGCCTCGGGGCGGTGACCATCAGCGGCGCGCAGTTTATGACCGACGGCTACGTGATTAACGACGGGGTGATCACCACCGATACTGCCGATACGATCATTCGCGTCGGGGACGGCACGCTGCGCGGGGCGGGGTATACCGCCACCCTTAACTCGCAAATTGTGGGCAGCGGCGGGCTGAACAAAACTGACCTCGGCACCCTGGTACTCAATGGCAACAACACGTATCAGGGCGGGACCACCCTCAGCGACGGTGTGCTGCAGGTCTCCGGCGATGCGAACCTCGGCGCGGCGGGCACGGCGATCGTCCTGAGCGGCGGTACCCTGCGCTACGGTGCGGCGTTTGATACCGCCCGTGAAGTGACGCTCGCCGGTGACGGCGGCGCGATTGATACCAACGGCAATGATGTTTCGCTCCTGACGGCGGTGAGCGGCAGCGGCAATCTGGCCAAACAGGGCGATGGCGTGTTGACCCTGACCCAGGACAGCAGCTTCCAGGGTGAAACCACCATCCGCAACGGTACTCTGCAGTTGGGCGACGGCGGCACCCGCGGCAGCGTGCTGGGTAACGTGGTGAATCTGGCCACCCTGGTCGTTAACCGCGCCAATACCCTGGAACTTAACGGCATCATTACCGGTACCGGTGATTTTATACAGCGCGGCGAAGGCACCACGGTGCTGAATGGCCTCAATAAATGGACCGGCTACACGCTGGTGGAAAATGGCACCTTACTGGCGGGGGGGATCAACCGGTTCAGCAGCACTTCCAGCCATATCGTCAGCAGCAGCGGCACACTCGATACCGGCGGGCATAACCAGACCGTGGCCAACCTGGTGAACCAGGGGACGGTCAATCTGCGCGGCGGCAACGTCGGATCGACCCTGACGGTGGCAGGCGATTACGTTGGCCTTGACGGGACGCTGAAAATTGCCGCCCGGCAGAACAGCCCAGGGGTAGCGGACCATCTGGTGATCGACGGCGGCTCTGCCAGCGGCAGCACGCTGCTGGATATCGACGTCAGCCAGCTTGGGGAGCCGACTGAAGGCGACGGCATACTGGTGGTCGAGGCGATTAACGGCGGCGTCACCACCGCGCAAACCACCAAAGATGCCTTTAATATCGGGTCCGATTACCTGACGGCGGGAGCCTGGGAGTACCAGCTCTTCGCCGGGGATCTCAACGGCGCGGGCGAGGACTGGTTCCTGCGTGCGGGCTATCGCCCGGACGTGCCGGGCTTTGACACTCTGCCGTCAATTATCCGTCAGGCCGATCTGTTTGTGCTCGGTACCCTGCACCTGCGTCAGGGTGACGAGCAGCCGTATCGGGCCGACAATCCGGCGGATCAGGAGGGGCGCTTCTGGGCCCGTTACCTGACCAAAACCATCGATCAGACCCTGGATGATGCGACCAGCAGCACCAGCCACAGCCAGTACAGCGGGATGCAGATGGGGCTCGATCTGTGGCAAAACGATAAATGGCGCGCCGGGCTGTACACCACCTTTATGGACATCGACAGTTCGATTGATGGCAACACCGGCATGAGCGGCGGGGCGGCGTACAACTCTACCTTCTCGACATACCTCGGCGGGTATGCCACCTGGACCGATACCGACGGCTTCTACGTCGATAACGTTCTGCAGTATGGCTATCACTCGGTTGATCTGAAAAACATGACCGATCATCAAACTTACCACCCGGATGGCAACACCATTACCGCGTCGGTGGAGGTGGGCAAACCCTGGTACTTCGGCGACACCGGCTGGGCGCTGGAGCCCCAGGCGCAGCTGATCTGGCAGTGGAGCAACTTTGACGACGTGACGCTCAACGATGCCGCGAAAACCCGGGTCAGCGTCAATGCCGACAGCGCGGTGATTGGCCGACTCGGCGCGCGCCTTACCGCCGACTACGACACTCACTACGGCAAAGTAAAACCTTACGTACGGGTGAACTACTGGCAGGAGTTGACCGACGGCCAGGACGAAGTGACTTACCGCAATACCGCCAACAGCGATGGCAAAACCACCCTGAAAGCCAACCAGCAGTTCGCCGCCACCGAAGCGGCAATTGGCGCCACCTGGACGGTGACGGACGACGTCCAGGCCTACACCGAAGTGGGCAAAACCTGGGATAACAGCGGTAAAACCAGCCTTGATGCGGACATCTCTGCGTCGCTGGGGATGAAGATCCGTTTCTGAGGGTGATGACGAAAGCGAAACGCTGGACTACGCTCTAAAAAGCACAGGCCATCCGTGGCGTGGGTGGCCTGAAAAATAACAATAATGTCGCGTTTGGGTGGTGGTGATGAAAAGGATCCTGCTCGCTTTATTAACGTGTTTTCTCGCGTCACTGGCCTTTTCGCCGCAGGCGGCGGAACCGCGCCAGCAGCCGACTGAGCAGGAGCGCGCCCGCACCGTTTACATCTTCCACCAGCCGATAGTGATGCTGCAGGCGAAGTTTGGCCTCACCACCCCGGAAGAGCGGGTATTGCGTATCCGCAATACGCTGCGCAACTTCACCGAGGCAGATTTACGCGAACCGCTGAAAATTGTGCCGATCACCCGCTACAACCAGCAGGGAAGGCTGATTGTCATGAACGGCAAACCGGTGATGCTGCTGGCGCAAGCGGATCTGGATGAAGGCGATGATCTGACTCTCGATCAGGCTGCCCAGCGCGTGCTGACACGGATGGAAGCCCAGCGCACGGCCCTGCGCGATCAATATGATTCGGGCTGGCTCGCGTTGTCCACGCTGAAAACGGCGGCGGGTGTGCTGGCACTGGTACTCTTCTGGTATGGTGCCTGGCGCTCGTGGCGCGTGGTGCGGCGCTTTTATCGGCGACGGATTCTGCAAAACCGCAGCTGGGTGCCCCAGCGCTGGCGGCGCTTTATTGGTGCCATCGAAACGCGCCTGTATGCCCTGTTAATGATTTTACTGGGTATCCTCGCGTTTTACGCCTGGCTAAGTTGGGTGTTCAGCCTGTTCCCCTGGACGCGTGTCTGGGGGGCGTCATTGGGCGACTGGACGATCCGCGTCCTGCGGGAGATCGCCCTGTCGATTGCCTCTGCTTTCCCGGGGATCATGATTGTCCTGATCATCTTCCTGATTACCGCCTTTATCCTCAAACTGCTGAAAGTGGTGCTCAACCAGGTGGAGGCCGGGCGTTTGCAGCTGCCGGGCATTCACCCTGAAACCGTCGGTGCCACGCGCAAACTGATTTCGGTGGTGGTGTGGCTGTTCGCCCTTTCGGCGGCGTATCCCTTCCTGCCCGGTGCCAACTCGCTGGCCTTTAAGGGCATCAGCGTCTTCTTTGGCTTAATGCTGACCCTGGGCTCGGCGGGGGTGATGAACCACGCCATGAGCGGGCTGGTGCTGATCTATTCCCGTGCGCTGCGCAAAGGCGACGTGATTCGGGTGGCCGACAACGAAGGGCTGGTGAGTGAGATTGGTATGCTCGCCACCAAAATCATCACCCGCGAAAATTATGTCGTCACGGTACCGAATGCGGTGGTGGTGAGCGGCAAAATCACCAACCTCAGCGCGCTCAATCCGGAGGGGGGCATTAACCTGACGGTGGGCGTCACCATCGGCTATGACACTCCGTGGCGTCAGGTTCACGCCATGCTGGAGCTGGCCGCCAAACGGGCCGCAGGCATCGACCTTTCCGTGCCTCCGCTGGTGCGTCAGCTGGGGCTGATGGACTGGTACATCTCGTATGAGTTGCAGGTCCGGCTCCTGCCGGGACAGTCGCTGGCAGCGGCGCGCAATGAGCTTCACAGCCATATTCAGGATGTGTTTAACGAATTCAATATCCAGATCATGTCGCCGAACTTCGTGATGCAGCCCGAAGGCGCGGTGATGGTGGCGAAAGAAAACTGGTACACCGCGCCTGCCACGCCGCCGGAAGGGAAAACGTCATGAACAGAACGCTGCTGATGCTGCTGCTTCTCTGCGGCCAGGTGCAGGCCGTTGATCTGTTCGACCCCGAGGACGGGATGTTCGATATGAGCCGTCAGCTGCAGGACAACCCGTATGGCTTTCTGCCGATCCCGGTAGCGATCACCGAGCCGGCCATCGGCTATGGCGGCGGGCTGTTTGGCCTGTTTCTGCACGGCAAAGGCAAGCAGGTGGACGGGCAGTTTATTCCTCCGGCGATGAGCGCCTTTGGCGGTGGCGGCACCGAAAACGGCACCTGGTTTGTTGGCGGCGGGCACCGTCGCACCTGGCAGGATGACCATATCCGCTATTTGATTGCAGCCGGGTATGCCGATATCAATCTCGATATCTATTCCGGTGATGTCACGGGTTTTAGCCGCAACAAAGCCATCAATACCGAAACCCAGGGCTATGGCGGCACACAAAAGCTGCTGTTCCGGGTGGGGGATTCCCCGGTGTTTGTCGGCGCGTCCCAGTTCTGGGCAAAGATGGATATCTCGGCCAAAAACAACCCCGTGATTGACCGCCTCTGGCAGCAGGTGCTGGGCGAGAGCAGCACCACTTCGGGCTTAGGGATCGTCGCGGAATATGACACCACCGATAACTTCTTTTGGCCGGGAAACGGCGTCGCCCTGAGCGGTGAATACCAGTTTTACGGCCAGTTTCTCGGTGGGGATTACCGCTACGATTTGCTGACGCTCGACGGCAAGTTCTTCCTGCCGTTGAACCCAACCTGGACCCTGTCGCTGGCCGGAAACTATCAAATGTTGTCTCAGCAGGATGCGCACCTGCCGCCGATGGCGCGGCCCTACATCAAGTTGCGCGGTATCTCCAGCTATCGCTATCAGGACGATGCGGTCAGTACCGTTCAGGCGCAGCTTGGCTGGCAGGTGGCGCCACGCTGGATTGTTCAGGGATTTGTCGGCGCAGGCAGCGCCGCCGGAAGTACCGGCGATCTGTATCACCGTGCCGAAGTGGCCTGGGGTTCCGGGTTTCGCTATCTGATCGCCCGTGAGTACGGGCTGCATACCGGCGTGGATGTGGCCTTCAGCGATGGCGAGCAGGCGGTCTATTTCAACGTGGGCTCTGGCCTGTAATGGCGCGAGATATCAATGAGGAGGGTCAATGAGATGGACTAATACGATGGTGCCGTTACTGCTGGTCTCGGGCGTGGCCTGCGCGGCGGAGAGCGAAGAGCGCACCTTTCCCATCTGGGGCGACGAGGCGAGGGCGAGGGGGTATTCCATTCCGTTGCCCTTTGGCATCGGGATTAATTACATGAATATGCGCCAGAACATTGACGTCGACAGCATCGGTTTTTCCGGCCTGGCGTTGGGGAATCACGCCATCCCGACCGATATGTTCAACATTGATGCCGGGCACACGCGGGAGCAGAGCAAAACGGAAAACCTGCGCCTCGATATGTGGGTGTTTCCGTTTCTCAATATTTACGGCATCGTCGGCCATACCCGCGGTTCGTCGGTGTCGAACGTCTCTGTCGATGCGGACCCCTCGCGCTATACCGGCGTGGACCGGGTGATTGCCTCGTCGGTGCATCAGCTGTATCAGAGCGGCGAACTGCAGGATATCGATTTTATTCTCGACTTCAAAGGCACCACCTGGGGCACCGGGATCACCCTCGCGGGCGGCTATCAGAACTGGTTTGCGCTGGTGGATACCAACTACACCCGCACCGATTTCGACATCCTTGATGGCAAAATCTCGGCGCTGACAGTTTCACCACGGGTGGGGTATCGCTTCAGCTTCCAGGGCCCGACGGGACAGTCTCACCTTGGGGTGTGGCTGGGCACCATGTACCAGGACGTGCAGCAGGAGTTCCGCGGCAGCCTGGCGGATCTGCATATGCCCGCCGAGCTGCAGCCGCTGATTAATTCCGTCAACCAGAGTGGTGACGGGCGGTTTGACGTGAAGCAGAAGCTGACCTCGCCGTGGAATATGCTGATTGGCACCCAGTTCGAAATGACGCCGAACTTTAACGTCCTTACCGAATTCGGCTTTAACCAGCGCAACAGCTTCTTTGTGGCGGGAGAGTACCGTTTCTGATGGCGGCCTGCCGCGTCGTGCTGGCACTGTCCCTGACGCTGACGGCATGGCCATCTGCGGCGGTGGCGCTGGACCAAAAATCCGTGGATCAACTGCTCGGTAAACTGGGGGCCGATAATCAGTACGATCCCGAGAAGGGCATAAACTGGAGCGTGCTGCCGGGACCCTTTTATACCCCGGAGCTGCGGCTGGGGCTGGGAATGGCGGTGGCGGGAATTTACCGGGTTGATCCGAATGACACCGCCACCCAGAACTCATCGCTGTCGTTTACCGGGTATGTGAGTTCCAGCGGCGCATTAGGATTAGGGCTGAACAGTTACACGTTTTTTACCGACGATCGCTGGCGGCTGTTCATCGACGGGTCGGTGAACCGGGTGCCGACGGGGTTCTGGGGAATGGGTTACGACGCGGCGCAGGGTAATGAACAGCAGTACACCAGTAACGCCATCCGGGTGCACCCGGTCGTCCTGCGGGAGGTGGTGCAAAACCTGTACCTCGGGGCGGGCTGGGACGTTTCGACCCTGCAGGCGGATGTGGACGATCCGCGACCGGACGACAAATTTACGCGCTATGAGGCCGGGACGTCGCCTCTGGCATCAGGGGCCAGCGTCAGTCTGCATTACGACTCCCGGGATGTGATCACCCGGCCCCAGCGCGGGCATTTTTTAAAAGTGGAATACACCTGGTTCGACCCGTCGGTGGGGTCTGACAGCCATTTCAACGCCACCGAGCTGCAGTACGATTATTACCACTCGCTGAACGAAAAGACGGTGCTGGCCTTCGATCTGTGGGGCCGTTTTACCCGCGGCGATGTGCCCTGGGATCGGCTGTCGATGGCCGGGGACGATCGGCGGATGCGCGGCTACTATCAGGGCCGTTACCGGGATAACGACGTGGTCAGCGGGCAGGTGGAGTACCGTCGTAAGCTGAACTGGCGGCACGGGTATGTGCTGTGGCTGGGGGCGGGGGCGCTGGGGCATAACATCCGTGCGCTGGACGATCATCCCCTGTTGCCTACCGTCGGGGTGGGATACCGCTTTGAGGTCAAACCGGCGATGAACGTACGTCTGGATCTGGGGTTCGGCAAAGAGAGTGCAGGGTTTTATTTTCAGGTTGCGGAGGCGTTCTGAATGGGGAAAGGGTTGATGCTGTTATGGCTGGTGGCGGGTTTCGCCTGTGCGGATGCGGATCTGTTCCCCATCAAGCGCGCGGGTAAGGTGTACCCGGTGGTCAGCCAGTTGGCACCACCGGAATCGTTACGCCCGTGCTGCGCGTTTGGCTACGACCTTCACGTTCGTGCCGTGGGGGTTCCGATCCCGGTGTATCAGATTGGTAACGTCCTCACCCTGCAGACGCTGGGCCGCCATCACTACAACGACAGCGCGCTCGGGGCGGTTAAAAATATCGTCGGGCTCAGTGAAGAAAAAGACGGCCTGATTTACACCCGTCGCGGCGGCTTTATTGATATCGCCCATGTGCGCGATACCGCCGATAACACGCTGTATATCTTCTCCCGCCTGCTGCCGGAACTGGGCCAGCGCTGGCGCTATTTTTACAGTGAAGAGTTGGGCGTGCGCAGAATACAGCTCAACGCGTTTACACCGCCGTCTTCTATGTCCGAGCGCTACACGCTGGCGGCCTGGCTGGCGGGGCATCTGGCGTTTCAGCTGGCCCAGTGGCACGAGATAGCCCAGTGGTACGGTTTCCAGTCGGTTCCCGGCTTTTCAGAAGAGATTTCCGCGTTTTCGCCGGAAGATTTGTATTCCAACCTGTTAGGCGCGCGGCTCGCCATTAACGTGATTTTGCAGGGCAAGGCTGGCACGGTGGAGGCCTATAACGCGGCGATGGACGCGGAATTACACCATGCGCTGCTGCAGCTTGGGGTCGCTACCCACACTGAAACCGAACGGAAGTTTCGCGAGCTGGACGGCGACTGGTGGAACAGCAAACGCCGGGTGCCGGATAAATTCCTGGTCCTGAAGCGTAACTATAATCTCGACCACAATCGGCTGCCGACTCCGGTGGCGTACGAAAAAACACCGCCGTATATGCTCACGCTGCCCAGCGTAGTCGCGGGATATCAATTGTCGCGTCTCGGCGAGCTGCAAATTTATCCGGGGGCGTCGATGGAATCACTCCCGCCACCCACAACATTTTATGGTCCGTCTCAGTTCCAGCCTCTGGCAACTCAGGCAGAGGAGGCGGATAAAACCCAGCTGAGTCGGTTTCAGAAATAGCTAAATTCAGCGCAGCGGTGAGCGCACGATATCAATAACGCAAACAAGCAGGTGGCAAATGAATAAATCTACACTGGTTTGTCTCGGTCTGTTTTTATCCCCCACAACTTACGCCAGCGGGCTCTATTTTTATGAAATTGGCACCGAAGATACCGCGCTGGCCGGGGCGGGGCAGGCGGCACGCGCCCAGGATGCCTCTACCATTGTCACCAACCCGGCCGGGATGACGCGACTCCCGGACCACATGTTTACCGGCGGACTGCAGGCGATGGACGGGGATATTTCGTATCAGCTTGATGATGAGAATGGCCGACAAAGTCCCGGCGATATCATGAACGTGTTTCCGAACGCCAGCGGCTTTTATGCGCAAAAGTTGAATGATGATTTTTATGCCGGTATCGGGATGTACGGTAACTATGGCCTGGCGACCGACTACGGTAACTGGGCCGGAGATCGGCTGCTCAAGAAAAGCGCCATGGTCGCCCTGACGTTAAGTCCGTCGCTGGCCTATAAGCTGAGCGACAAAGTCTCGCTGGGCGGTTCGGTCAACGTTAACTACGGTCTCCTCTCACTCACCCGCAACGTTGCCGGGGATGATAAAACCGAAAAAGATCACGACTGGGCGATGAGCTACCGGCTGGGGTTATTAATGGAACTTACCGACCAGACCCGGGCGGGATTAACCTGGAACAGCAGAACCCAATATGACTTTAATATTGATGCCAAAGCCCGCTTCCCGAATTTACCGAACGTCGAATACGATCTGCCGATATCGGCCCAGGTGCAGGCCCCGCAGCAAATTATGCTCAGCCTGGTGCATGACCTCAATAAACAGTGGTCGGTAATGGGCGATCTGGGCTGGCAGGACTGGAGCCAGTTTGGCAGCCCGCAAATCTCGGTGGTCGGGCAGGATCTCGATAAGACCAACCGTCTCAAGGACACCTGGCATACGGCGTTGGGGGTGCAGTACCGCCCGACAGAGCAGTGGCGGGTGAATGCCGGGGTGGCGTTTGACAGTTCGATCTATGAATCGCAGAGCGACGTCGCGCTCTCTTTACCGACCGGGGATGAGTGGCGCTTTGCCACCGGGGCACAATATCAGGTGACGCCACAAAGTAACGTCGGCTTCGCGGTTTCGTATCTGCATATGCAATCGTCCCGCGTCCAGTCGCCGGAACTGTTAAAAGGGAGCTACGATAATCCTTATCTGTGGTTTGCCAGCCTGAACTACAGCTATCAGTTTTAATGAAAAGCCGCCACTTCGTGATGGAGTGGCGGCTTTTTGCTAGAAAGTCAGAAACCCGCTCATGCCCTGCGCTAACAACACCACGCTCTCGTGCTCAGACTCGCCCTTCGGTTCTGTTTTTAATGTTGCGTCCGTCGTGACGATCTGAGTTTGTGGGTCGGTCTTATTTTCTGCATAAAGGGCGTTGGCCTGCACGCTAACGGAAAATAATAACGCGGCAACGATAACGATCGGTTTAGAAAGCATGGTTATTTCCTTTCAGGTTTGTCAGTCGGGCAGCAATGTTAAATTAACTTTAGCAGAAATCTGACGGGCTTAATTTGCAGGATCTTTTGCCAGATGGCATGGAGATCGACAATCCCGGCCATGGCAAGCAGCACAAGAATGATAAGCAGAGTGGCGACAGTGATAACCAGCATAAAGCGGACAATATTTTTGTGCATCTTCTGCTGCTGTATTACACGACGTTCTTCTTTTTCATGCTCCACGAGGGTGGTGATCGCCTGCCCCTGAACATAATAGCTGCCCTGGCTCTCGGTTAAGTCACCGGTGATAACCAGGGACTCAAGCAGCAGCGTTATCTTCCGTCTGAAGGGTTCATTTTTAATGTGTTTATACCACAGCGTCCCATGCAGGAGCGTGATCACCTCATCGAGGCTAAACCCGGACGATGTGCGCGATGGACGTTGATTAACATACTGCGCGACCAGCAGGCGGAGCAGGTTAAAGCGATCCCGGCTGATGGTCTCTTTATCTGATTTTAAGCCCGATACCAGCCAGCCTTTAATCCGCGCGATGGCCGTTTTCAAGGTAATAATTTTCAGGGTGCGGTCGAGGGCAAAAAGAAGGATGCTGTTATAACGGAGTGAATAATTCTTTTTATAGTGAACGATCTCCGATTCCATTTCAGTCAGGTCAGCGATGTTTTTATTCACCTCTGTCTCCTGGAGCAAAACAGACAAGACCAGGGTGTTTTGATCGTCTTGTAAGGTTTTATACCGGTAGCGGGTGTTGGTCGTGTCCTGAATAAAAACCGAATAGTAGTCGTGAGGGGTGCCTTTCTCTGCGCCATTGCGCTGTAACCAGGGTAAATACTGGCGCCAAAGAAATAGCTGGATCCTGTTAATCAGGCTCATGAGTCAGTTCCCTGCGTTAAACCAAACCGTGTGAATCTAGTGTAGTTTGATATCGCGTCGGGCTGAGTGCATTTGGAATGTATGACAGACTGCGCGCGTTTTGCCCGCACGCAGCCGTTGTTAACGCTTATTCGTGAACGATCGCGCCGGCATCTTTCTTAATCGCCGGCTCCTCTTTCACGGTCAAGGTCAGTCCTTTGGTCTCCAGTTCGGCGTTGCGGATACGCAGACCCTGGGCGGCCTCAATATTGACGTTGGTAAAATGGAAACCGCTGAGCGGAGCTTCCGGCGTGCCGATAATATAGGCGGCCGCTTTGCTGTCGCCGGTGGAGGTTAAGTTCTCGACGGTGATATTACTGAAATGCGGGGTTTTGTATTTGTCGAACGGCTGTTTTGGATCGCTGTCCGGCGGATAGATCTGCTCGCCGAGGGTAAATCCGCCCGCCTTCAGTAGCTGCTCGACTTCGGCCTCGACAATCGGCGCGGCTTTGTAATAGGCAGAGAAGACCAGCGGCACCTCGACGTTGTGCATTTTGGTGTTGCGGTAAACGATGTTTTTCACTTCGCCGCCTTTACCGCGCGGGCTCTTGATACGGATGCCGTACATCGAGCCTTCAAAGGTGTTGTTTTCCACCAGCACGTTATTGACCCCGCCCGCGCTTTCGCTGCCGATGGAGATCCCGCGCCCCTGTTTCAGGGTGTTATTGGCGATATAGATGTTATCCACTACGCCATCCGGGAAGCGAGGGTCGGCTTTTTCGGCTTTGATGGCGATATGATCGTCATTGCAATCGATGTAGTTGTTGGTGATGCGAATATTCTGGCTGTCGATAGGATCGATAGCGTCGGTGTTGGGCGCATGCCATGGAGAGAGAATGCGCGTGCCGTTGATATCCACATCGCGGGCGTAGCGGGTCACCACGTGGAAGCTCGGCGAATGGGTGAGGGTGACGCCGTCGATCAGCACGTTGTGCGAGCGCGTGATGTAGATCAGTCGTGGCCGATCGGTACCGCCTTTTTTGCCGGTGGCGCGGATGTTTTCCCGCCAGCGTTCCCACCACACCGCACCCTGACCGTCGATGGTGCCTTCGCCGACAATCGCGACGTTTTGTGCATCGGCGACGCTGATAAACGGCAGCCAGCCATTTTCCGCTTCGGCGTATTTGGTTTTTTCATCTGCGCGATACGCGGCGACTTCAGTGGAGGCCACCAGGGTGGCATCTTTCTCCAGCTTTAACTGAATATTATTCTTCAGGAACAGCGGGTTGGTTAAAAAGTTGCCCTTGGGCACCAGCACAGTACCGCCCCCCGCAGCCGCGCAGTCATCAATTGCCTTTTGAATGGCCTCGGTATTGAGCGCAATTTGCAGTCGATGCCCCTCTGCGCCGTACTGGGTAACATCACAGACTTTATCGGGGAACTTCACGGAACTTGCCGCCTGTGCAGAATGAAGCGGCATAATACCGACGACAGCAGCAGCGGCCCACAGAGGAAGAGTGCGGGAGATCATAAGGTTATCCTTTTATGGTTTATCGTTTCGTAAAAATAGCACCGCCGTTTCTATTTTGTGAGTGCGGGGATCACGCTTTACCGGATGTCGTTATTTTGCCTGAAGATTAGACGGAATTTTTGGGCGAATGTCTGATTAGATAAGGTTTTTCCAGCTGGGCAGCGCCTTGTTTTTTTTCTCTTCAAATGTCATTAGTAGCCTCTTAAGTCCGTTATATCTCTGGTTATTGTCGGCACAGGTCACTATACGTAAGCGGTTGTATGTAGGGTGGGCGGGTTGATCAAAGGCATGAAATTACGCACTGGCTGAGTGGGGCAGGTCATGATGATTTACGACGTATTTGGTCGATATATAGGGGTTAAGCGTGACGATGAACGCTGGTTAGTCTTCCGCGTTGACCTGACCGAACGAAAGTTTTCCCGGCTTTACGAGGTCATCATTCCTGACGAACTGACCGAAAGCGAGATCCCCGGCTGGCTGGATGATATTTTTCACGAAGCCGCAACCGGGAAACATCCTGATGTGAAACGGATTGAATAACGCATTGAGGGATCAATAGTTCCTCGCAAATGAGCCTCAATTTTTGTATTTCTCCCTGCACGCCAAAGAAAAAGGGGGCTGCCCGGGAAACGGCAAATATCCTATGCTAAGCCTGTTTTTTGAGCAGACATGAGTTGACGAGCTGCTTTGAGCGAAGCGGACATCAGTAATGTAAATAATGCTGTTGTGTTAGACAGTGCGGCTGCTCCTGGCACAAAACGGACTGGCTTAAGGCCGGATGGAACCCGCTATAAGCGAACCTTCTTTTTCCACAAGAATCAAGGCCGTCCTCGGTGAGAGGAACCTCCTGCCCACCTATCGGCGCTAAGACGCTGACCCAATCCATCGAGCACGCTATTACTCCATGCCGGGTGTTAGATTGCTTCCTTCGTCATTATCTCCGCGTAATTTACACTTGCCCGGTGAGTAGCCGAATTTACGCATAAAGGCGCGAGAAAAGGCCTCGGCACTGCCAAAGCCAACCATCGCGGCGGCTGATTTGACGCTTCGTCCGGATCGCAAATTGGCTGCCCCCAGGGCTAAACGCCAACGGGTCAAATACGCACCGGGTGGTTCTCCGACGGTTTTCTTGAAGACTTCAATAAACTGCGCACGGGAAATTCCCGCGATAGTGGAGAGATCGGGGATCTGCCACTTGCGCGCTGGATCATCGTGCATAGCGACAAGACTCATATGCAGCCTGGGGTGGGCAAGCCCCGCTAATAATCCCGCATTAACGGTTCCCCTCGCTATGGCTCGCCTAATGGCTAACACCACGACGACCTCACACAGGCGTGTCTGCACGGTGCCGCCACCGCAACGGGCAACGTCGATCTCCGCGACGATGAGCTCTGCCAGGCTACGTAATTGCGGCATCTCGTCCATGGAAAAGCAAAGCTCGTCTGGTAATGCACCGACCAGGGGATTAGCGCTACCGCCGAAATCAACCCTGGCGGCAGCGCATAACGTTGCCCCGAGGGGCAAGCTGCCTGACGATCTGGCACGGTAGAGCAAATGGCTCGGTTCGCCCGTGCCATTGGTATCGATGATAAGAAGGTTCGCCGAAGTGGTCGAATCGCAATGCTCCACCCGCAGGGGGAAGGCTTTCAGGAAGGCGGTCAACCGGTCATATCTTCGTGGCATATTCAGACTTTCAATCATGCTTTTCTCAAACTCCCTTACCGTGAATCTTTTATTCTACTTCAACGCCATATGATGACCTAAACGATTGACTGGAGAAGCCATGACACAAGATTCTGCCGCTAAATTCGACGCTACTCGCGCAGGGGAATACGCACAACAAAGCCGGATTGCCCTGGCCGGATATGATGCCTGCCACGAACTTTCTGCCTGCATGCTCTCAGCTGCAGTGGGAGAAGGAAAGCCTGCGCGTGTGTTGGTGGTAGGTGCCGGAGGAACGGCTGGTGAAATCATCGCCTCTGCGACACTGGAGCCGCACTGGTCTTTTGTCGCCGTCGACCCCTCGCAACCGATGCTGGAACTTGCTCGCGTGAATGTAGCCGGAGCTGGGGTGGCAAACCGGGTTGAAACCGTTCTCGGTGCGCTCGAAGATTTGGATGCTTCCCCCGCGTTTGATGCCGCCATCATGATCGGCGTCCTGCACCATCTACCCGGAGATGAGGCGAAGCACGATATTCTGGCCCAGATTTCCATGCGTCTCAAACCGGGCGCACCACTGGTCGTTGCGGGAAACTATCGCGCGTATGCTTCGCAACCTTTGCTGATGGCGGCATGGGCAAATCGCTGGCGAATGAACGGCGCGGGGGCGGAAGAGATCCAGTCTAAAATGAACAAAATTTTGCAGGGCGCAGAGCCACCTCTGTCGGAAAATGCCGTTTTTGCCTTGCTTAGCGACGCGGGCTTTGAGGATCCCGTACGCTTCTTTTCCAGCCTGTTCTGGGGAGCCTGGCTGGCCCGGCGTGCGCAGGGATGAGGTGATCGACCCGAGGAACAGGCTTTAGTGATGCATTTGTGGCGGGGGCCTGATGGTATTTTGGCGGATGAGCGTTTTAGTTGTCATCGTCCGCCTGCAGGACTGCTGCGAGCGAGTAGCGGACCTTTTACGTAAAATGGAAGAGTCAGATGAAGGCATCTTGAGTCACCCGATCAATTCAACCGGTATATGACTTAAGATCAGGTGATCTTCAGCTTAAACAGCCGATATATTGCAACCCGGCCTGAATCGGTTACGTTCACTTCACGGTATCCCCGTGTACGCGTTACCCATTCTTTTTGCAGGAAAAGTGTAAACAGGGCTGAGCCAGCGTCACCGCCGAGATGGAAACGTCTTTCACTCCAGTCCAGACAGCCGCAACAGGGCTTGCGTCGTGTGCGAGAGTTAAGCAAAACGCCCATTTTCTCAAAATGCATTTTGCCGGCTGATGTCAGTTCCGAGCCATCTGCTTCAAGCCATTTTTCCTGCAGCATAAATTCATAAATATTGACAGCAAGCTCGCCTGCCAGATGGTCATAGCAGGTGCGTGCGTAACGCAGATAGACCGGCGTACTGGAAACGGGGGCTTTGGAAGTACCCATGGAAACTCCCATCAGGTTTTCCAGCAGTCCGGCGATATGATGGCCCGCAAGGCTGTAATAGCGATGACGCCCCTGCGTCAGGCAAATGACCAGACCGTTGCTGAGAAGTCGGTTCATATGCCCGCTGGTTGTCGAGGCTGCTATGCCAGCCACTACGCTAAGTTCGGTAGCTGTCCATGCGCGCCCGTCCATCAGGGCGCACAGAATACTTACCCTTGACGGGTCAGACAGCGCAGAAGCCACCATTACCATTGATGTTTCAAGGACATCATCTGGCTCACTGTCGCGCTTTGTTTTAACGAGGTTCATTCAGAAGGTATTGCCCATTTTCGGGTTACTTCGGCTGCCCGGGCATCATCATCCGTAATGAGAATGAGCCGGTTACTGTGATCGCTGTACTGTACCAGAATATTGATGCCGTTCCGGGCAATTGTGTCAGCTATTTCTCCCAGCTCTCCGGGCCGTTCCTGAGGTAATTTTCTTACCAGGGGACGACACACGTTGCAGACGTCAAAACCGGCTTCAGTCAACACCTTGCGTGCTTTATAGCCGTCTTCAACCAGGAAATGTGCGTGCCCGCCTTCAGGTCCTGTAAATACGCCACCGCCTTCAAGTCCCACTCCGTTTCCACCCAGTACACTACCCAGTGAACCAAGTGAGCCCGGGCTATTTTTGAGAATAACGTGAATGTCATACATGCTGATTTGTTCCCTTATCAGAAGAGTAATCACGGAATACGCTGGCTACCCGTATTCTGTAGAATGAAAAAATCGACTGCTTACCTTCTTTCTGAGCGGCCTGATGCATTACATTTCGCTTCCATCCGGCTACAGACTCCTCATCTTCCCACCACGACAAAGAAAGAATCTTTCCGGGCATAGTCAGGCTCTGGAAACGCTCAATTGAAATAAAGCCGGGCGTGTTGGATAAGAGAGGCTTCAGCTCCGAAGCGAGCTGAAGATATCTTTCCTGAGCCTCTGGCAGGGCATCTGCCTCAAAAAGTACTGCAATCATGGTCCGCTCCGTTGCTAATTTACGGACAGTTTAATGATGACGAAGGCATGCTGCTTCGGTCGGCACCGAAGTATGCTTGTACGTTAGCGAAGCCATCGACATGGATAAGCGATGAACAGCAAACTCATAAGTTGAAAGTCGGGACAACATAGAAGTGCGGGTTCACACGTAATGTCCGCTCTTGGCACTGAGCGGACGAGCTTACTGGGTTGATGGTCCGCTGTGAGCGAGGAGCGGACATATTCGACTTGCTAAAAGATTTAGGAATCAACAGTCGTACAAACATAATTTATTTGTATCCATAAGTGGCGAAATGTAACTCCTTGGTTATATTTAAAAACGACAATACTCTATGGTCGTAAATTTTATTTGAACCAATGAATTATTACTCGATGTAACTACTCGGATAATCTGAGTAGTTTGAGGGATCACTTATGAGGAATAGAAATGAGACTTAAGTTAATAGTCAAAAGTCTTGCTCTGGCAGGGCTGCTTTCATCCACAGTACTGACTCCGTTGTTTGCGCAGGAAGCCCCAAAAGAGGCAACGGCATCAACGAAACAAGCCAACGACGCGCTCTATAACCAACTCCCCTTCTCTGATAACACTGATTTTACCAACGCCCATAAAGGCTTTATTGCCGCAATCCCCACTGATGTCATAAAAGGTGAGCAGGGTAATGTGGTCTGGGATCCGCAGAAATATGCCTTTATTAAAGAAGGTGATAAAGCGCCCGATAGTGTTAACCCCAGCCTGTGGCGTCAGTCCCAATTAATTAACATCAGCGGCCTTTTCGAAGTGACCGAGGGTGTATACCAGATCCGTAATCTCGACTTATCCAATATGACCATTATTGAGGGTAAAGAGGGTATTACTGTCATTGATCCACTGGTTTCTGCTGAAACAGCAAAAGTCGGCATGGATTTGTACTTCAAAAATCGTGGCAATAAACCTGTTATTGCGGTGATTTACACCCACAGTCACGTTGACCATTACGGTGGTGTGCGTGGGGTTGTCGACGAAGCTGATGTGAAATCAGGCAAAGTGAAGATTTACGCCCCGGCGGGCTTTATGGACGAAGCCGTGTCAGAGAACATTATGGCGGGGAACGTTATGAGTCGCCGCGCCAGTTACATGTACGGCAACCTGCTGAAGCCTGATGTTAAAGGCCAGGTGGGTGCGGGTCTGGGTACCACGACTTCTGCAGGAACCGTGACATTAATCGCTCCAACTAATTACATCACCAAAACCGGACAGAAAGAGACAATTGACGGCCTGACCTACGATTTCATGATGGCGCCAGGCTCTGAAGCACCGTCAGAAATGCTGTGGTACATCGAAGAGAAAAAACTCATCGAAGCTGCGGAAGATGTGACCCACACCCTGCACAATACCTATTCCCTGCGCGGAGCGAAAATTCGTGACCCGCTGGCTTGGTCAAAATATATCAACGATGCCATTAACCGCTGGGGTGATAAAGCCGAAATCATTATGGCTCAGCACCACTGGCCGACGTGGGGTAATGAAAACGTTGTTAACCTGATGAAAGGTCAGCGTGATATGTACCGCTATATCAACGACCAGACCTTACGTCTTGCAAACACCGGCCTGACACGTGATGAAATTGCTGCCAACTTTAAACTTCCTGAAGGCCTGGCGAAAACCTGGGCTAGTCGTGGTTACTACGGTTCGGTGAGTCACGATGTTAAAGCGACCTACGTGCTGTACCTCGGCTGGTTCGATGGCAACCCGGCAACCCTCGATGAGCTGCCGCCAGAAGAAGCCGCGAAGAAATTCGTCGAGTACATGGGCGGTGCCGATAATATTCTGCAAAAAGCGAAAACGGATTACGAACAGGGTAATTATCGCTGGGTTGCGCAGGTTGTCAGTAAGGTCGTGTTTGCCGATCCAAACAACGAGGCGGCAAGACATCTGGAAGCTGACGCCCTCGAGCAACTGGGGTATCAGGCTGAGTCCGGGCCATGGCGTAACTTCTACCTGACAGGAGCGCAGGAGCTGCGTAATGGGGTTCAGAAATTACCGACTCCAAATACCGCTAGTCCGGATACGGTGAAAGCCATGTCACCGGAGATGTTCTTCGATTACCTCGGTGTTCACATCAATGGTGAAAAAGCGGCAAACGCTAAAGCGGTGTTTAATATCGATCTCGGCAGCGACGGTGGCAAGTACAAGCTGGAGCTGGAAAATGGCGTACTGAACCATACTGCAGGTGCAGAAGCGAAAGACGCGGATGCGACCATTGCGCTTAACCGTGAAACGCTCAATAAAATCATCCTGAAAGAGGAAACCCTGAAGCAGGCTGAAGATAAAGGCGAAGTGAAAGTCACCGGTAACGGTGCGAAGCTCGATGAGATGCTGGGCTACATGGACAAGTTTGAGTTCTGGTTCAACATCGTCACACCATAAATAACTCCCCTGCGGCCTCATGGCTGCAGGGGATTACTTCAGGTAATCCTATGCGTCTTTCATACTCGATTTTGCCTTCAATATTATGCCTTGCTTCATCTTTTGCCTTAGCGGCAGAAGAGCATGCCCCGGATGCGGCGCAGGCCAACAACCCTCTGGCGAATATGACTGCGTTTAATATGCAGAACTATTACATCGGGGATGTGAGCGGTACGGATCAGGATGCCAATCAGTTCTGGTTCCGTTATGCGCAGCCTTTTTCACTAGGTGACAGCAAATGGCTGTTGCGTGGTTCATTACCAATTAATACCTATCCGGTTGCGCCGACCGGGGGTCATAAAACAGGTTTAGGGGATCTGAACTTATTTGCGTCATGGCTTATTGATACCGGCAATCCGGCAGTGAGTTTTGGTTTCGGTCCGCAAATTACGGCACCGACAGCGACTGAAGATGCGCTGGGAACAGAAAAATGGTCTGCGGGTCTGGTCAACGTGCTCTTCGATGCCAGTTCGCCAAAATTCCAGTACGGTTATCTGGCCTCATGGCAGCATAGCTTTGCCGGAGAAGACAACCGTAGTGACGTGAATCTCGGAACTTTCCAGCCATTTTTATTCTATCAGTTGGGTGGTGGCACTTACCTGCGAGCGGCGCCTATCTGGGTCTACAACTTCCAGAATGACAGCTATAGTGTTCCGCTGGGTTTAGGCATTGGACAGGTTATCAAGCAGGATAAAACCGTTTACAACTTCTTTGTGGAGCCTCAAGGGTCGGTTGCAGACCGTGGTCCAGGACAACCTCACTGGCAGATTTTCTTCGGGTTAAACCTTCAGTTCCTGAATTAATCCATTTGTAGTTAATTCTTTGATTTGTACAAAATCGGGTCACTGCCAATTCTATGACATGCAATTTCCGCTGCTAATAGAAAGTGGCGGTGACCTCAGCGCCATATAACTCAGCAACGTCTGCTCCTGGCACTAAGCGGCCTGAAATGGCCGCCCGTAACGGCTACGTGCCTGTCGCGCACTACCAGCGCGTAGCCTGCATATCAATCACAAAGCGATACTTAACGTCCCCCTTAAGCATACGGGCAAAAGCAGCCTCGACATTCTCGCCACCGATCGTTTCAGTATCGGCGGTAATATTGTGCTCGCCGCAGAAGTTCAACATCTCCTGGGTTTCCTGAATGCTGCCGATCGACGAACCGCTGATGCTTAAACGTCGAAACACCATCGGGGTAATATTCGGCGCATTGTGTGGCTGGTCCGGAATGCCTACCAGCACCAGGCGGCCATTGGTTTTTAGCGTTGCCAGATACGGATCCAGGTCGTGCGGGGCCGCTACGCAGTCAATGATAAAATCCAGCGAGGTTTGGCAGGCAGCCATTTGCGCGGCATCGCGCGATACCACAACCTGTTTGGCCCCCAGACGACGGGCATCTTTGCCCTTCTCCGGGGAGGTCGTAAACAGGGTCACTTCCGCTCCCATCGCACTGGCCAGCTTCACCGCCATATGGCCTAAACCCCCCAGTCCCACAACACCAACACGATCGCCTGCTTTAACGTTGAAATGCCGCAGCGGCGACCATACCGTTACGCCCGCACACAACAGCGGTGCAACCCCGGCAAGCGGCAGGTTTTGCGGTACAGAAACAACAAAATGTTGATCGACAATCACGCTCTGCGCATAGCCGCCCCAGGTTCTGTCGCCGGTATATTTATCAATGCCATTGTAGGTAGCAGTAAACCCCGCTTCACAATACTGTTCTTCGTGGTGCTTGCAGAAATGGCACTCGCGGCAGGAGTCGACCATCACCCCCACACCGACGATATCACCGGGTTTAAAATGGGTGGCCTCGTCCCCAACGTCCACGACGCGCCCGACAATCTCATGTCCCGGCACCAGTGGATAATGGCTAACCGCCCATTCGTTACGCGCCATATGGAGATCGGAGTGGCACACGCCGCAATAGAGGATCTCGATTTTGACATCCTGCTTTTGTAACGCGCGCAGCGACACCTGGCCCGATGTTAAGGGTTGTGCCGCGTCATGCGCGACTAATGCGTTGATGTTCATCTGACCTCAGGAATATGCTGGTTTTGGCTAACTCAAGAGGGCAGACTATAGTCAACAGGGTTCGATATTGATAGTAGTTACCATTTGGTGACCATAAGCAGAGGACAGAACAGTGCCAGCCTGGGTTGAGGGTAAACTCTTTTTCTATGCGGACTCGCCGCCGCGCCGCCTGATGGAACTTTTTTCAGTTAAATGGAGCACAATGGTGCTCCACGCGCTGTATCACTGGCCGGATGAACGCGCACGCACCGGCGAGCTACAGCGTAGCTTGCAGGGGATTTCCAAGAAAATGCTGTTCCAGACGCTGAAAGAGCTGGAGATGCGAGGGCTGATTGCCCGCCATGTGTATGACGTGATCCCACCAAAGGTTGATTACCGTCTGACCCCACTTGGCAGAACCTTTGCCGAACCCATTGAGCAAATGTACCAGTGGGGATTAGAAAATCAGTCCGCACTGGATGAAATGGACGCTAATTATCAGACGGCGTCGAGCTAAATCAGAGGGTGGGTATCGCGGCGGGTTTATGAGAACAACGAATCAACGCTGAAGTGTATCAGAGGCAGAAGGGCTGCCTGATAACGCCAGGCTCTCCTTAACCGCTCGTTCCATCTGCTTTCTGTTGAGAATGAAACTGGTCCGCTCACCGGGTATTGTTAACCTGAACTCGCCATCTAACGGCATGGGGGATATCAAATACCATCGTCCCTGGAAGAAAAGCCAGTTCACTTAAACCTCGATCTATTCACGATGAGCGTAGTCAAAATCGCTATGAATGCTTCCTGTTTCTGAAGGCTGCGACTTTTATACGATTGCCGCACGTTGCCATACTGCACCAGCGGCGGCGATGCGATTTACTCAAATCGTGGAAAAGTAAAATACAATTATGCGCTTCACACTGGCGCACAAATTCAAATTTATTGCCTGTGACCAGTTTCACCAGGGCATCGGCAACAGGCCAGAGAAGGCTTGCGGGACTATTGCTGACGGGATGCGTGCCGGCATGATATTGCCGTGTCTCCTCATCCCATTGCAGTCTCGTCAGAGGATGCCCTTCTTTAAGGATCCTGTTAATCACATCCAAATCAACCGCAACAGCGTTCATTGCAGCGTGTACAACAGCCCTGGCGGCATCCCGGAACGGGTGGGCTTCTGCCAATAACCCTGCGGGGGCTTCAGTCCCTTTTGAGACCAGGCCCGCCTTGAGCAGCCAGTCTATGACGCTACGATCGTCATCAAAACAATCATGTCGCTCATCACCTGTCCCGTATTCACTGTTTATGAAATCCAGCGCAAGGTTATCGGCCAGAAAGAGAGGCGGGGATGAAATTGGTGTGGGATCCATAATAGCGCGTAACTCATAAAATCATTTTGACAGGTTACCAAATTTAACCCTAACCTTCAAATCGACACTTTAACGGTTGCGACAAAGCAGTCTTTATCCACCGTCAGGCTGGCGATCTTATGCACCGGGCCACGCATACAGACGTGAAAATCGTCTCTGATGGTAATTTGCAACTGCCCCCCTGGCATGTTGACGTCAATCCGATCATCAACCCGACCTAACCGGCGCATGGCGCTGGCAGCCGCGCAGCTGCTGCTACCGGATGCCATCGTAAATCCGGCACCCCGCTCCCAGATACCTATCTTCAGCGTATGGCGATCGACAACTTCCACGAATTGCACATTGGTGCGTCGGGGGAACCAGGGGTGATTTTCAATTTGTGGCCCTAAACGATGAACCTGTGCCAAATCGAGCTTATCAACAAGTACGACGCAATGGGGATTACCCATTGAGACCAGCGCGACTGACAGGGTTTCATCTGCCAGCGCGAGGGGGTAATTCAACGCCTCGGGCAAATTAACTAACGCGGGCAATGCCGTTGGATTGAAATTAGCCCGGCCCATTTCCACGCTGATCTGGTGAAAATCGTTATGCACGGTGCAATGTACCTCACCGCCCGCGGTGCGCACTAAAAATGGCTGATGCCCGACACGCCCTATATCAAAAAGATAACGGGCATAGATACGCAGGCCGTTACCGCTTTTCTCGGCCTCCGAGCCATCCGGATTGATAATGCGCAGCGTTGGGTTGTTCAGGTCGCCACTGTCGATCAGTAAACCGTCAGATCCTACGCCATAGTGGCGATGGCACAGGATACGGATTTGCTCGTTGCTCAGCTGTTCAGCAACAGAATGATGGCATACCAGGTAATCGTTACCCAGCCCGTGGTATTTATGAATGAGTAAAGGTGTCATGGAGTCGGTTAGCCTTGAGCTGCTGATTTCACTGCACATTACAATACATTCTCTGGCTGGGTGGGTAAAACACTACCGTTTTCGCATTTCGGTAATGTAGGTAATTGCGGCGTGCTCAACGAAATTGGGCACGTCCTGCCAGGCTTCTTTTCCGACAGGGGAGTCAAAAGCCGCCAGCTGTTGCCAAAAATCCGCTATGTGGTGGACACGTTGGTGAAGGCCGCCGATGACGGCCTGCTTGATTGATTACGCCTGGGTTTCGGACCAGAACGGAGAGTCTGTATATCCTTGCTCCTCGCCGCCATACAGGGTTTCCCGGTTGACGTCGTTCAGCGGCGCTACGTCCAGACCTCTTTGCCATCAGGCATTAACCATACCAGGCCCGCGGGTGCCTTAACCAAAAACCACATTCCAGACTCGTCCAGGTCGTCATCCTCATCATCAGAGGGGTAGGGCGGCCAGGCATTTTTTAATAGGGTTAACTGCTCCGAGAGGGTTCCGGTCAAATACACGCTGTTTGCAGCGAGTTTAATTTTTTTCTCTTTTAATAAACGCGTCAGAAATTCAAAAAACACTTTCTTTCTGAACAGGTAATCCTCAGAAACATCCGCGCAGTCGATGCTCAAATGCTGCCATAAGGCCCCCATTGACAGGCCATAAGCACTCTTTATCACCGAGGCATATAATTGCTGGGTATTTTCCATGGTTTAACATTAATCCTTAGCGATCTTTCAGCAGCTGTTCGAATTACGGAACCCGGTCGCTTTTAAGTGCAGCCAGGATGGCGGCTTCCATTTTCTCCGGCGTGGTGAAGGGGGCAAAACGCTTGAGCGGTTTACCGTCGCGTCCGATCAGGAATTTAGTGAAGTTCCACTTGATCCGCCCACCCAGCACGCCGGGCAATTCGTCTTTCAGGTACCGAAATACCGGGTGCGCGCCGGCGCCGTTGACCTCCACTTTCTCGAACATCGGGAAGCTCACCCCGTAGTTGATATGGCAGGTCTGCGCGATGTCATCGGCGCTACCGGGCTCCTGCTTACCGAACTGGTTGCAGGGGAAACCCAGAACCACCAGCCCCTGGGCAGCGTACTTCTTGTAGAGCGCTTCAAGGCCTGCATATTGTGGCGTAAAGCCACAGTGGCTGGCGGTATTCACAACCAGCACCAGCTTGCCCGCATAGTCGGCCATCGGGATAAGCTCGCCACGCAGGCTGGTGGCAGTAAGTTGATGAAAGGGGGTCATATCGGAATCCTTAGAGTAGAACATCTTTCGATGTCGATACTGCCACGCAGGACGTTGTTGCTGGGGCACTCGGCATCGTTCCTCTGCTGTTTGTTCGCGCGATTAATACCTTAGCCACTCACGCAGCATAAAGCTCGCTATATATCTGCAGAACACTCTCGAAGAAACTGCTAATAATGGTGGTTGAGAATGATTTGCATTAACAAATGCAAGCATTTATCGTTTGTAACATAATTTTACGCCCGTCAACATTACTCATCGCTCCCACATAGAGGGGCAAGGGCTGCTTTTGCCTGAACTAAGCCACAGGGTCGGGCGTGCTGGTCGCAGGACATTGTCGTTTCACGACATTCTTATTACCAACAGGAATGTTTTTTTCTGGACAAGGGAGAGAGTCCGCTGCGGCTCAGACACATTATGGTCACGTTGAAAAAAGTACGTTCTAATTTTGCCGGAGGGGTCACGCCTCTTCTTTTGGGTCTTTTCTCGGCTCTTCCTGGCAGCGCCTGCGCGGCCGAAGCGAGTGAAGAGAGTTATCAGGATCAAGAGACCTTGATCGTGACCGGTGAAAAAACCGCGCGTTCGATTCTCGATACCGGGTCGAGTGTCGAAGTCTTCGACAGCCGCCGTATCGATAGCCTGCCAGGGGCAGAAACGGTGACGGACCTGATGCGCCTGACCGCCAACACCGTCGATATTGGCATCGGTAACGATCTGCCCACCGTGCGCGGGATTGACGGCTCCGGGCCCAGCACCGGTGCAGGGGCGTTTCTGAGCGGCACCCGACCTCGTCTCAGCCTCTCTCTGGATGGTCGTTCACTGACCTACAACGAGCAGGCTTATGGGCCGCAAACGCTGTGGGATATGGAGCGCGTGGAGATGTTCCGCGGGCCGCAAAGTTACATTCAGGGACGTAACGCGATTGCCGGTGCGATTGTGATGACCTCCAAAGATCCGAGCTTTGAATGGGAAAGCGCATTCAAAGGCGGGGCAGGGAATCAGCACGCTTCCGAGCTGGCGATGATGGCCACCGGCCCGCTGGTGGAGGATCAGCTGGCGTTTCGTGTCAGCGTGGATCGCCAGCGTCGTCGCAGTGATATCGACCTGCCTGCCTACGATCCGGTCGGCGATCCGCGCGAAGTCCAGACCACCAACGCCCGGGCCAAACTGTTGTTTAATCCTGCGGGGTTGCAGGATCTGACCACCAAACTGACGTTCAACCACGCCGACAGCGGCTCGCCGCAGAACGAAAGCCAAAACCCGATGCCGCACCCGACCAATCCGCGATACGACTGGCGGCGGGCGGTGTTCAAAAGCAACGTCAACAGCGGGATCTGGGATCTCTCCTGGCAGGCCGACGACGCCCTGACGCTTGAGAACAAGCTTATCTATACCGGGTATCACATCAACCGTTATGTGGCGACCGGTCTGCCGAGGGCCAAAATCGACGGGCGCGAAGTGCACGTGGAGCCCGTGGCGCATTTTGGTACGGCGGACAGCACCTTCCGGGGCCTGGCGGGGCTGCGCTATTTTGATGCCTCTCAGGATGAGTCGGTCTATATCTTCGGCGGCTCGACCTTTACCGACGATACCCGCACCAGCTCCGCCTATGGAGAATTGACATACGCCGTGACACCGCAGGTGGATATCACCGGCTCCAGCCGCGTAGAAAGCGAGCACCGCAAGCGCATTGGCGGCAGCAAAACCGTGCGCGTGGATCTCGACGAAACCTATAACGTTTTCCTGCCGAAACTCGACGTCACCTGGAAACCCGATCCAAACCAGACCTGGGGTGCCCGTATCGCCCGTGGCTATAATGCCGGTGGCGCAGGTATTACCCTGAACGCGCCTGTTACCAGCTATACCTACGACCCGGAATATGTCTGGAACTATGAGCTTTATACCCGCCACAAGCTGGATGATGCGAACCTGGTGCTGACGGGGAATCTTTTCTACAACGACTACAAAGACATGCAGTTACCTTACTATCTGGCGGCTAATTCGACGGTCATCCGCAATGCCGACAAAGTAGAAACCTGGGGCGCTGAGTTTGGGGCAACCTGGACGCCGGTATGGGATGTCGAACTGTTCGGTAATGTCGGCTTGCTGAAAACCCGTATTTCCGACTTCCCGGGCAGCGGCGTTGAAGGCCACGACCTGGCACGCGCGCCAGCCTATACGGCTAACGCGGGCGCAAACTGGCGTCTGGGGCAAGGTTGGGAGCTGAGCGGCAACGTCGCCTTCTCGGATTCCTACTACTCCGCCTACGATAACGACTCCCGCGGACGTATCGGCTCGTACTGGTCCGCCAATGCCCAGCTGGCGTACACCTTCATGTATGGCCGCGCTACCGTCTTCGCACAAAACCTGTTTGATGCCGATCGTAAAGTGATGATCAGCGGCAACGATATCTACAGCGCGACCGAACAGCGTTCACGCCTCGTCGGTGCCTCGCTGGAAATCTGGTTCTGATAACCGCGACGGGGGCTTTCCCCCGTCATTTCCCCTGACTGTCCTTGCGACATGGAGATCCTGATGTCTGTTACTCCGTTCCCGACGCGCACCCTGGCCTCACTGCTGGTGGCAACAACCCTGACCTTCGCCGCCCCGGCGCAGGCGGCGGACGCCCTGATTCAGGCCGATGATATTACGCGCAAAAGCCTGGCGCCTGCCCTGGTTGAGCTGGCGTATAGTCCCAGCCAACATGCGGTGTTCGTCAGCGCGCCAGACTGGAAAGAAGAAGCCCGCTCCCGGGTGCTGCGCCTCGATCCGAATACCCTTGAGGTGCAGGCTGAAATCCCCCTCGCGGTAAAAGGATTCGGCGTGGCGCTGGATGACCAGAACCATCGCCTGTATCTGACTGAGGGTTTTAACGGTGCCGTTGGCGTGGTAGATACCCAGACCAACCGCAGCCTGGATGCGATCGTGCTTCAGAATAAGGTTAATCTGCAGCAGGCGTACCTCAGGCACGGCCTGACCGGCGAAAACCTGAAGTTCCTGTTAAGCGAGCTGCAGCGCTTTAAAATCACCGATGACTATCTGTATAAAGTGCGCGAGGCGAAGTACGACGCCCGTACAGGCCGACTGTTCCTGCCGGGGCTGGGTTATGGGGTCGATAGCGTGCTGTTTGTCGTGGATACGCGTACCGGTAAGCTCGAAAAAACGCTGCCGGGCTTTGGCTTTTATGCGGTGGGAATTGCGCTTGATGAACAAGGCCGCCGGGTGTTTGTCTCGAACATGCAGGGTCAACTGATGACGGTGAATGCCGATACCCTGGAACTGACAAGCACCACCGAGATCCAGGCCGACCAGCTGCTGAACCTGGTCTACGATCCAACCCGCAACCGGGTGCTGGGGGTCGATCAGGGGATCGACCGCGACAAGTATCGCAACCCTTTCCTGCAGCAGACCTACACTCGCCGCAGCAGTGGTCATCGCCTGTTTGCACTGGATGCCGACAGCGGCAAGCTGCTGGCGAGCGAGCCCACGGACGAGGTGCCTATCGGTGTGTTGCTGGATGAGCGCGCCGGACGGGTGTATGTCACCAACCGCAACGGGGTTCGCGTTGAGCAGGGTACAGGTACGCTGGCGGTCTTTGATGCCACCACGCTAAAACGTCTCCAGACCCTGGCGTTGCCTCCGCATCCGAATAGCCTGACGCTGGATACGCGCGACCACGCGCTGTTTGTAACGGTAAAAAATGACGGTGAGGCCACTCAGGCAGGCAAACCTGAGAGTGTGGTACGTATTGCGCAATAGCCGTGCTAAGCCGCCGGGAGGCGGCTTAGCCTTGCCTGAATCCACTGGCACGGGCAATGCTCGTGATTTCACCGTATCTGATTTTTCTGTCGATATAAGGCTGGGGCTTACCAAACAAATATCCTTGTGCGAGATCGCAGCCCAGTGCCTGAAGACTTTCCAGTTGTTCCTGCGTTTCAACACCTTCTGCAACCGCCTTCATATTGAGGGACTTCGCCATGCCAGTGATGAGTTTAATAATGTTAAGGGTGTCTTCCTGGGTCGATATCGAACTCACAAAGGACTTGTCGATTTTAATTTTATCGAAGGCAATCTTACTCATCCGCGAAAGCGAAGAGTATCCCGTACCAAAATCATCGATGGAGATCTTCACGCCCCACTCTCTGAGCTTGTTAAGGGTATTTATCGGCGTATTGCTCTCGGTAAAGAGGGAAGACTCCGTCACTTCCAGTTCAAGACGGTCTGCCGGAAGGCCTGTTTCTTTTAGAATGGACAGCACTATTCCGGCAAAGGCTTTGCTGCTTAGCTGAACAGGGGAGACATTGACTGAAATTTTAGCCGGAACCGCCCAGCAAGCCGCTTCCCGGCAGGCCATTTCAAGCACCGATTTGCCCATCTCGTTAATCATTCCTGTTTTTTCAGCAACCGGAATAAAACTATCCGGCGACAGGAGGCCTTTCAGAGGGTGAATCCAACGAATAAGGGCTTCATAGCTGTAAATTTCCCGGCTGAATGAATCGACAATGGGCTGGTAATAAACCACGAATTCTTTATTCACTAATGCCACGGCCATATCATGCTCAAGGGTTCTGCTTTCCTGCAGCTTATCTAACATCCATTGCCGGAAGACTTTTATCTTACCAGCGCCTTCATTTTTGGCTTCATAAAGCGCCAGATCGGCAAATTTATACAGATAATCGGAGCGGCGTTCAGTCTCAGAGATAACAATGCCAACGCAGGTGGTGATGTTGATAATCGTGTTATAAATAGTGTAGGGCTGGTTGAGGGCAGTACATATTTTTTGGGCTTGCGAAACAGCACGACTCTCTGTCAGACCACTCGAGAGAAAGGCAAACTCATCCCCCCCTAAGCGATAAAGTGACTCTGAACTCAGGCTCAGCGACGTCAGGCGATTAGATATCTGGCGTAATAACATGTCACCGACATCATGGCCGTACGTATCATTTACCTCCTTGAATCGATCTAAATCAAACAACATCACAGCCACAGAACGGTTGTTTTTTTCTGCGGCCTCGATGGTTTTATTTAAATTTTCCCAGAAAAACTGGCGGTTATTCATCTCGGTAAGAGAATCATGATAGACGTCATATTCCAGTTTTGTATTCTGGATTTGCAGTTGTTCTTTCGATTTCTGCAGTGCTTCAGCCAGATTCTTAACCTGAAGATGCGCCTGCAGAATATTTCTGTTCTGATAGAATATCAGCACGCCCAGTATCGCACTCAGGATGATCAGCAATACGGACATTGCTGAATAAATATAGTACAGAGTTTGGATTTTGAGGTTGGCGTTATTAATTGAGTTAACATCCTTGCTTAATGCAACGGATGAAAGACGACTGAGTGGCGCATCAAGCATATGCATTATTTTCAGGTAGGCCTGGAGTTCTGAACGGTTCATTTTCTCAAGGTGAACATCCAGATAGTTAAGCGTCTTTTCAAGTTGCATAGCAAGTTCATGATGCGCTTCATTATTTTTTATATAATGTCCCAGTTCACCTTCTTTCATTAAATCATTCTGGCTGAGCATAATGTCGAGGCGCAGGCGCACATCATCGATCTTCATCGTGTCTTCAATCGTGTAAAGACCCAGCCATGATTCCAGCCGATAATATTCAGATACCAGTTGTGCAGCAGACCAGGAGTCGGTGTAGTGAGTCAGTTTCTGTAACTCTTGTTGCCTTTCATGCACGAGGAAAGAGATATAGCCGGTAGCTATAAAAAGGGAAAATATGATGCCCGCCAGTATCCTGTTCATGATGCTCCTCTGAACGCCTACTCAATATTCATTTTGCTGACCTGCCATGCTGATCTTGAATAATAGATCTTATTATTCAGTTCAGGCAGGCTATCGTAGGGATACACAATGAATAACGGACCTTTATCACGAATACGCATATATTCGCCGTTGACTTTCAACGCAAGGATAGCATTGTATTTCCTGAAATCATCGAGAGGGATATCGGTGGTATAGTCATTGAGCGCAGTCACCTTAAGGACAGAACCTTTTGCCCCGACATACTCCATAAGCTTTTGCATGGGTATACCCGTAAAGGTAGTGCGCCCATTATACCAGGGTGAGGTGGTCTGGAAAGTTACCGTGCCCAGTTTCTCAAGGCTGGCGATATCGAAAACAGCTTTCCCGTCTTCATTTGTATTTTCTATCTTACCGGACAGCGTTAAAAGGACTTTACCGGCAGGTTTGGAAAGTTCACCCGCCCAGACATGGGTAGAGACCAGTAAGCTTAACAGCATAACAATTAACCGCATTTTAACCTCAACTTGCTACCGATTTAACACAATTATAATTTAGTTATTATGCTATTTATATACTGACTGGTTATTATTGACGCAATCAGTTAATTCTTATTTAAATCATTTAAAATCAGTGCGTTAACCTCTTGCTGTTTTTTAATGATGATTAAGTGACGCTGTACAGTTATGTGAGTAATGCTGAATTATATTGTGCCTGTATAAAAATTAAGCTTCCTGTAAGTCAGTGTACTTAAGCATGCATCTATATAGACGTTACGTCTGCGTACATTGTGGGTTTCCAGAAGGTCGAGACGCGGATGAACTTTTCGTTATATAATTATTTGCATAACGAAAGGTGAGGATCTATGAAACAAAAATTCTGGCAAGGCGCGTTGTCGAGTTTACTGGTTGTTATCCCATTGTCCGCAGAAGCATCGCGTCAGATAACCGACCAAATTGGTCGCCAGGTGACGATCCCTGATGACGTGAATCGGGTTGTGGTGCTGCAGCATCAGACCCTGAACTTGCTGGTGCAAATGAACGCCAGCGACAAAATTGTCGGTCTTCTGGCGAACTGGAAGCAACAGCTTGGCGAGGGCTACGCTCGCCTCGCACCAGAGCTGAATCAGAAAGCGACGCTCGGCGATTTGACTCACGTCGATGCGGAAAAACTGGTCGCCCTGCATCCGCAGGTGGTTTTTGTCACAAATTATGCGCCGCAGGAGATGATCGACAGCATCAGCAATCTGGGGATCCCGGTTGTGGCTATCTCGCTGCGCCATGATCCCGCAGGTGAGAACGCGAAAATGAACCCAACGTTGGCGGATGAGGAACAGGCCTACGACCAGGGGCTGCGCGAAGGCATTACGCTGATTGGCGACATCATCAATAAACCAAAAGAAGCGAAAGCCCTGAACGACGCGACCTTTGCCGGGCGCAAAATGGTCCGCGATCGCCTGAAAGACATTCCCGCCGAAAAACGTATTCGCGCCTATATGGCGAACCCGGAGCTCACCACCTACGGTTCAGGAAAATACACCGGCCTGATGATGGCGCATGCTGGCGCACTCAATGTGGCTGCCGCCACCATTAAGGGCTTCAAAACGGTGGCCATGGAGCAAGTGATTGCCTGGAACCCGCAGGTGATCTTCGTGCAGGATCGTTATCCCTCTGTGGTCGATGAAATCAAACACTCTCCCCAGTGGCAGGTGATTGATGCGCTGAAAAACCAGCGTGTCTACCTGATGCCGGACTACGCCAAAGCCTGGGGCTACCCGATGCCGGAAGCGATGGGCATCGGTGAATTGTGGATGGCGAAAAAACTCTATCCCGCAAAATTCCAGGATGTGGATATGCAGAAAGTCGCGAACGACTGGTATCAGCGGTTCTATCGCACAAACTATCAGGGCAACAACTGATGCGCGTGCTGGCCGCGGGCAGCCTGCGGGGAGTATGGCCGCAGCTTATGGCGCATTTCCCCGAACCGGTTGAAACACAGTTTGGCCCGGCGGGGATCTTGCGTGAGCGTATTGAAGCCGGTGAATCCTGCGACCTGTTTGCATCGGCTAATCTGGCGCATCCGCAGGCGCTACTGATGGCCGGTCGGGCGCTGGCCGTGGTGCCTTTTGCCAGCAATAAACTGTGCATCACCGTCTGCAGCGACAGGCTGCACGGTAACGACGACTGGCGCGCGTTGCTCACCCGTACTGATTTGCGCCTCGCGACGTCCACGGCGGGATGCGATCCTTCGGGCGACTATGCGCAGGAGCTGTTCGCCCGTATGGGACAGGCAGGCGATGCCGTACGGGAACGCGCGCTCGCGCTGGTCGGCGGGCAGCGCTCGGCCCCGGTGCCAGCAAACACACTGGCGGCAGAGTGGATCATTCGCAGTGGGCAGGCGGAGATGTTTATCGGGTATGCCAGCTACGCAGAAAAGCTCCGCCAGATTGCGGGATTAACGGTCATCGATATCCCGGAACCCTTTAACCCGCGGGCGCAGTATGCCGCCGCGCAAATCACGGTCCGGGCGCACCATCTGGCCGCTTTTTTACAGTCGCAAGAGGCGCAAAAAATACTGCGTGAAGCGGGGTTTGACGTCGCCTGAACGACCTCTTTTGCCCGACGGTGAACGTGGGTATAGTGATTATCTGCTTAAAAAGGAGAGTTCAGACATGGTGACCCCCGCGCTTGAAACCGAACGGCTACTGCTTAAACCGCTTTCCTCTGACGATGCAGTACAAATCCAGCGCACCTTTCCGCGCTGGGAAATTGTGCGCTACCTGATCGCCAGTGTTCCCTGGCCTTATCCGGACAATGCGGCGCAGCACTACGTCGATAACATTGCCCTGGCCGCCAGCAAAGAAGGTAAAGGCTGGTACTGGACGCTGCGGCGGAAGGAGGCGCCGGAGGAGGTGATCGGCGTTATTTGCCTGATGGATATCCCCGACAATAATCGCGGTTTCTGGCTGGTACCCGAATGGCAAGGCCAGGGGTATATGACGGAGGCCTGCCATGCGGTAACGAACTTCTGGTTTACCGAACTGGATCGCGAGGTGCTACGCGCCCCAAAAGCCGCTATCAATAACCGTTCCAGAAACCTTTCTGAGCGCAGCGGGATGCGTTTGCTGCGCGTAGAAAAGGGGGAATACGTCGCTGGCGTCCTCGACACAGAGTTGTGGGAAATCACCCGCGACGAATGGCGGCAGCTTAACGGAGCATCCGCCCGCCGCTGAAGCTCCAGTCATCGGCGGTATTAAACTGGATCATCACCATGACATCATCCGGGTGAATATCCAGGGTCGCATGCAGCCGTTCGCACAGCGCGCCGCAGAGGTTTTGCTTCTGCTCATGCGAGCGCGGCTTGCCCGCCAGAATATGAAACTGAATAAAATTGTCGCTGCGCCCGCCGCTTTGATAGTGACGATCGAACACGCGCTGCCCCGCAGGAAGGGGCTCGAAAATCTGAAAGCGATCCCCCGCTGGGACGGCGAATTCCGCCTCTAAACTTTGTTGCAGAATGTCGGAAATCTGCGTTATTTGCGCGTCGCTGTATCCCTGACGCAGGATGATACGGGTGAAGGGCATCGGCGTTACTCCTCGTCCAGACAAGCCAGAGCCGACACCGCTGCAGGCCAGCCTGCGTAGAACGCCAGATGGGTAAAAGCTTCGGTTATTTCAGTCTGCGTCAGGCCATTTCGCTGCGCGAAGTCGATATGCCAGGGGAGCTGCTGCGCCCGTCCCAGCGCCGTCAGCGCGCCCAGCGTAACCAGGCTGCGATCGCGTGGGGAGAGCGCGTCACGTTTCCAGATATCATTAAAAAGCACCTCCTGACTCAGTTCGGCCAGCTTAGGGGCGATGCGGATCAGGGATTCAAGATCGAGCGATTGCGTCATGGTGTTCTCTCCGTATTGACAGTAAAACGATTCTGGCGGCATATGTTGATCCTGAAAATCAAATTATCTGCGGCCTACCATCCCGCATTTCAGGACGATAATGATCAAACTCCCCCCCACGCTCGACCTTGATGCCTTGCGCAGTTTTGTGACCGGCATCGAATGCGGCAGCTTTGCCCTGGCCGCCAGCCGGCTGTGTCGTTCCACCTCGGCGGTCAGCGCCCAGCTGAAAAAGCTGGAGCAACAATGCGCAACAGAGCTGGTGGTGAAGCAGGGCCGCCACCTGGCGTTAACCCGTAACGGCGAGATCGTCATGGGATATGCTCGCCGGATGCTGGCGATGAATGATGAGGTGCAGCGCGCGCTCAAAGGCGAGCTGTTACTTGAGGAGATCCGCATCGGTATGCAGGAGGATTTTGGTGAGTCGCTGATGCCGGGCATTCTGGGCGAATTCAAACGCCATCACCCCGGGATGCGGATCATTGCCCGCGTGGATCGTAATCAGCCGCTGCTCACTGCGTTTGATGACAACGCCCTCGATATGGTGCTGCTGTGGCAGACCGAGAATACCCAGCGTACCGGCAGGCTGATCGGCCAGCGTCCGCTTGAGTGGATCCAGCCCCCGGATATGAACATCCACGCGCTGCTGGCTCAGGGCGAGCCCTTGCCGCTGGTGATGTTTGACACCCCGTGCCTGATGCGTTCGCATGCCATCGACTGCTTAAACCGTGCGGGTATCGCCTGGCGGGTGGTGTTCGTCAGCCACAGCCTGAGCGGGATCTGGGCGGCGGTGCAGGCCGGGCTCGGCATCACGTTGCGAACGCGTATCGGCATGCCGGGTCATTTACGCGTGGTGGGGAACAGCCTGCCTGCGGCGGGAAGCCTGGGGATTACTCTGGAGCAGAAGCACGGGAACGACGCGCAACAGCGGGCGCAGACAATGCTGGGGCAAATAATGGAAGTGGCGCTGCTTAGGGAGAAATAAGCGTCAGGGTGGCATGATTCCTTAACCAAAACGTGCGTCCAGATATCACCCTGTTCCGGGATATACTATCAGGACGCACTGACGTTACGCTTTAAGAACACTAGCCTCAGTTAAATTAAGGCCTGTTAATGATCTCGGCCGGAATTGGCTCGCCGTGATACTTCTCGTAGATGGCATTCAGTTTGCCGTTTTGGAGATTAGCGGCAATCCACTGGTCGAGTTTTTCTTTTAGTTCCGGCTCATTCTTTTTCAACCCAATCGCTAAATCAAATACGGTCAGCGTCATTTTGGGTTCGAATGCCAGATCGGGATTTTGCTTCTTAATCTGATTAACCAGCGTGGCGGAGGTGGCGACCGCGTAAGCCTGACCACTCACCGCCGCCGTCACCAGCGTGGCATCGTCGTCGTAGCGTTGAATAGTGACGCCATTTTTCATCGCATCTTTGGTCAACATCGAATCCTGCGTCGTTCCGCGGGTGACGGTAATGGCCCGTCCTTTGAGATCGGCCCAGTCGCTAATTTTGGTGGCTGCCGGTGCGCCGATTACCGAGCGTAAGCCCGCGTAGGCGCGGCTAAAATCAATCACCTGCGCGCGCTGCGGCGTGACAGAGAGGGTGGATATCACGATATCGGCCTTGCCGGTCTGTAAATTCGGGATACGGGTCGGGCCGGTGGTTTCGATGAATTTCAGTTTCAGTCCCCAGTCTTTGGCTAACAGTTGCGCCGTTTCCACATCGGAACCTACCGGTTTCATTGATGCATCCAGCATCCCTGAAGGTGGAATGGACATATCGGTGGCAACACGTATTTCACCCCGTTTTTGAATCTCCTCCAGGGCATTAGCCGAGACGGGGAGGGTGACGATGGCCGACAGCAGCGATGCGAGCAGTATGATTTTTTTTGCAGGTCTCATTATTATTCTCCTTGGTAGGGATATTTCGCAGGTTGAATGACTCACAAATCGTTAGATATAAATTCCTGTAAGGCCGCCGTACCCGGCGTTTTGAGGATCTCGACCGTACCGCTTTCGTGGACGGTTCCCTGATGCATAAAGATGATTTTATCGGCGACCCGGCGGGCAAAGTTCATTTCGTGGGTCACCATAATCATGGTCATGCCACTTCCCGCCAGGCGCTCAATGACGCGCAGAACTTCGCCGGTGAGTTTGGGATCCAATGCCGATGTCACTTCATCAAACAGCATCACTTTGGGCTTCATCGCCAGCGAGCGGGCAATGGCCGCGCGCTGCTGCTGTCCGCCAGAGAGTTGTTCCGGGTAGCTGTCGGCCTTATCGGCCAGGCCCACCTGTTCCAGCACCGACAGTGCAAGCCTTCTGGCCTCTGCTTTCGCCATTTTCTTGACCGAGACCGGGCCTAAGGTGATGTTTTGTTCAATTGTCAGATGGGGAAACAGGTTGTAGCTCTGGAAGACAATCCCGACGTCCTGGCGCAGCTTGCGCAGATTAACGTGGGGATCTTCAACTTTATGCCCACAGACCTCAATGCTGCCACCATTGATGGTTTCCAGCCGGTCGATACAGCGTAACGCCGTACTTTTACCTGAGCCACTGGCGCCAATCAGCGCCACCACCTGTCCCTGATTCACTGAAAAAGAGACGTCTTTCAGCACCGGATTGTGGCCAAAGCTTTTTTGCACATTTCTCAATGTAATGATGGACATAGTATTAACCTTCAGCACTTAATTGATTCGTGGGCTCACGGTGGGTACCGGCTTGATTTTTTTCTCGGGAGCACCCCGTTCAAGCCGACGACTTAACACCGAGACCGGGAAACACAGACAAAAATACAATGTGGCAACAATGAGATAGATGATAAAGGGCTCGAAAATAGAGTTGTTGATCAACTGCCCGGCGCGCGCCAGCTCGACAAACCCCACTACAGACGCCAGTGACGTGTTTTTGATGATTTGTACCGAAAACCCGACCGTTGGCGGTGTCGCCAGCTTGATGGCCTGCGGCAGGATGACTTTAAACATCCGCTGCACGCCGGAGAGGGCCAGGCATTCAGCCGCCTCCCACTGGGCGCGGGGCACCGCCTGAATGCACCCTCGCCATATCTCGCCCAGATAGGCGCTGGCATAAATCGTCAGCGATACCCCGGCGGCCAGTAACGGCGAGATCGACAGGCCCAGCTGCGGCAAGCCGAAATAGACCATAAACATGATAATCAGCAGCGGCGTGCCCTGAATTAACTGCACCCAGGCGGCAATGACAACACGTAGCGCACGTACCGGCGCGATGCGGCCAAGCGCAATCAGAAAGCCCATTAATCCACCGCCGCCGAAGGCCATCAGGGACAGGATCAGGGTCCAGAACGTGCCTTCAAGCAAAAACTGAATATGTGCGAAATTGAGAGAAATATTCATCGTCATCACTCCCTAAATCATTGTGCCAAGCCGACGACGGCGAGGGAAAATAGCCAGCCCAAACAGCCAGAATATCAGCCGCATTAACAGCGACAGCGCGATATAAATGCCCGCCACAATGACGAACGTTTCAAAAGGACGGTAGGTTTCTGACTGAATAAAGTTCGCAGTCGCGGTCAGCTCTTCCGTCGATATTTGCGAGGTCACCGAGGAGGCCAGCATCAATAAAATAAACTGGCTGGTCAGCGCCGGATAAACACGCTCGATGGCCGGGCGTAAGGCAACGTGCCAGTATTGCTGCCATTTGGTTAACCCCAGCGTTTCTGCGGCTTCCCATTGCCCTTTATGCACCGATTCAAATCCCGCACGCATGATTTCTGCGGTATAGGCACCCACGTTGATCGTCAGGGCAATCACCGAGACGGTGAAGGCAGTAAATGAGAACCCCATACTGGAGAGGCCGAAGTAGACCAGGAAGATCTGCACCAGGAACGGCGTATTGCGGATGGATTCAACATAGATTGCCGCGATCCTCGAAAACACGTTGGATTGAGAGCGGCGGGCCACGGCACACAGCGTGCCGATCAGAAAACCCGTCACCGTCGTCACTAAGGCCAGTTTGGCGGTTAATGCCGCACCGTCCAGCATCAGCTGCCATTGTGAAAGTATTGCTGTGAAATCGAGCATCATGACGTTTGCCCCGGTTAGATTGCTTTTGCGGTCTGCTGCCCGGTTAACCGGTCATAGACTTTGAACAGTGCCTGATTACCGTTCGCACCTTCACCGTATGCCTGCGCATTCTGGTACTGGGTCGCCACCAGGGCGGTCGCCGGAAGGGGAACGGGATGTTTCTGCGCAGCCTCTAAAACCAGACGCAGATCTTTCATCATCAAATCAATGCGGAAACCGGCTGAACTGTCACCGTCGATCATCGCCGGGCCCAGTTTGTCGAGCATCCACGAGGCGGCGGAACCGCCCAGCAGCACCTCCCGCATTTGTGGCAAATTGATATCCCAGGCGCGCGCCAGCGCCAGTGCTTCGCAAATGGCCTGAATATTGATGCCGCAGATCAGCTGATTACACAGCTTCACGGTCTGCCCGGCACCGGAGCCGCCCACATGATTTAAGGTGGTGCCCATGGCGTGCAGATACGGCGTGGCCTGTGCAAACCCCGCCGCATCGCCGCCTACCATGATGGTCAGCGTGCCATTTTTGGCGCCAATCGGTCCGCCAGAGACAGGCGCATCCAGCATGGTGACGCCAACGGCTGCAAGCGCCTGGCTCAGGTTACGGGTGGCTTCAGGGGCAATGGTACTCATGTCAACGTACAGTTTTCCGCGTGGCGGAACGGACAACAGTCCCTGCGGGCCACGCACGATCTCTTCCACCTGAGGCGTGTCCGGCAGCATGGAGATGACGATATCGGCATCGCTGACGGCGGAGGGGATATCATTCACCACCTCAACACCGTACTGGCGCAACGCCTCACCGGCACCACTGACAATATCGAACGCGCGAACGGTGTACCCGGCCTGAGCCAGATTGCGTGCCATCTCGCGGCCCATCACACCCAGGCCAAGAAAGCCGACAACGCCGGAAGTAGGGGTATTCATGGTGATTTTCCTTGAGGTTAATCAGTTACGTTGCTCGAGCAGCGTTAGTTTCTCAACGCGGCGCACAAAGTCAGCATCCTGTACAAAGGTTGCCTGCAGGAAGGCATCAATCAGATCGCGTGCCAGCCAGGGCCCCACAATCTGTGCACCGATGCACAACACATTCACGTCATCGTGCTCGACGGACTGGTGCGCGGAGTGCACGTCATGACCCACGGCGGCGCGAATGCCTTTGATTTTATTCGCGGCGATTACGGCGCCGACGCCCGTCCCGCATACCAGGATCCCGCGCTGACCTTCGCCCTGGCGCACCTTGTCGCACACGGCAAACGCAATATCCGGAAAATCCACCGGATCGGGGTTGTAGCTCCCCACATCGTTAATCGAGTGGCCCGCTTGTTGAAGCCACTGAATCAGCTCCTGCTTCAGGTGGAATCCGGCGTGGTCACTGCCAATGACTATCTGCATCTGCTTTTCCTTTACGGTGTTTGAGTAATGGGTGGGGAGTCGAACATGCGAATGGTGGCGCGACGACGGAAATCGGCCCCAATTTCAAAATGGCGACTTAATAACTCATCGGCTTTGTCTTCGTCTCGTTCGACGATGGCGGCAAAAATGGCGCGGTGGTGATCAATGAGGAATGCCTCAATCCCTTCCACCTGAATAATTTGTTCACGGCGGTCAAGGTGAGAGCGCTGCATCAGCACGCCAATCGACTGATAAATGCTGATAAGCGTGGGTGAACCTGACGCGCTGACGATGGTTTCGTGGAAGCGATAGTCTGCGCGTCCTCCCGCTTCCGGGGCATGGATCGTTTCGCTGATGTCGCGCAGGCAGTCCGCTAAGCGGTCGTAGTCACTCTGCGTTCCCCGGCGGCAGGCGAGGCGGATAGCCTGACGTTCAATGGCGATTCGGGCCTGCATCACGTCATCGACCACATTCGGCTGGTGGGCCAGCACGAAGGTGAAGAAATCCCCGAACAGCGAAACATCCGGTTTTGTCACCACCGTACCGATACCGTGGCGGATCTCGACGGCACCGATCATCGCCAGCGCTCTTAACGCTTCGCGCAGTACCGGGCGACTCACCCCTAATCTCAACGACAGTTCGCGCTCAGGCAGCAGGCTGTCACCTGCTTTCAGCGATCCGCTTAACAGCTGATCGCGTAAAAATTTAACAACGCGGTCATGCCCGCTACAGTTTTCCGTTACTTCACGCTTGATATCCATCGGGTTCACCAGTGGTCTTAAGTGGTAATACCAATGGTAGATATGTTAAGAAAACATTAACGTGATGTTGATCGATATTTAACCTGTCCATTTTGTGAACAGGTTGGCAAATATCAATTTGACTAAATGGCGAGGGGAGACAGGTGTGGATGACTTTTGACGATACGGGGGGCGTTACGCGCGATATTGCCCGCTATTTTGCAACCGGCAGCTCGGCATATCGGGTGGTATAGGCCGGAGAAAGCATCTCGCGCTTCATCGCCCATTGTTTCTGAATTCCTTGCCCGGCAAACCATAATTTACCTTTCCCGCTTTGATTGATTCCGTCCATCACGCGCATCAGCGATTCGCTGTTAGGGTGAGGTTTATCGTCATCAAACAAATTAAGCTGGGCCACACCCTGGCTGAAAAAATCGCCCAGAATAACGCCCGCTTTCATATAGCGGTGCCCGTCGATCCAGATGCAATCGAGCGCATTGATGGCCGCGCGGATGATGTCCCGGGTGTCATTCGAGGGGGTCAGCAGCTGACTCATGGCCTGGTTGCTATAGAACTCTTCGTCAAGCGCATGGGGGCTGGTGCGAACAAACACGCCAATCTGGCGACAGTACTGGCGTTCAGCGCGGAGTTTTTCTGCGGCACGAACCGCATAATTACAGATCGCCTCACGCATGTCGGCATACCGGGTAATACGCCTTGCAAACGAACGTGAACAGACAATCTGCTGTTTGGCGGGTATGAACTCGTCAAGCGCCAGGCAGGGTTCACCGCGCAACTCCCGGACGGTGCGTTCCAGCACCACATTAAAATGTTTACGCATAACCCAGGTGCTCTGTTCGGACAACTCCTTTGCGGTGGTAATGCCCATTGCGTTGAGCTTTTTAGCGATCCGTCTGCCGACACCCCATACCTCTTCGACCGGGACCCGCGCCAGCAATTTTTGCTGGCGTGCGCTCGCGGACAGATCCACTACGCCGCCGGTCTGAGGCCATTTTTTGGCTGCGTAATTGGCCAGCTTGGCCAGCGTTTTGGTTTGTGCAATGCCCACCCCGACGGCCAGATGCGTATCACGCTTTATTCGCGCCTGAATTTCCCGGCCAAACTCTTCCAGCACCCGACAGTTTTGCACGCCGGTAAGGTTTATAAAGGCCTCGTCGATGGAGTATATTTCCACGGCCGGGGCTAATTCCTCCAGTGTTGTCATCACCCGATTGCTCATATCGCCATACAGGGCGTAGTTAGAGCTGAATACATTGACCTTATAACGATGTAGCTCATCTTTAAGCTTGAAATAGGGCGCGCCCATCTTAATACCCAGACTTTTCGCTTCGGCCGATCGCGCAATAACGCAGCCATCGTTGTTACTTAAAACAATAACGGGTTTGCCTTGTAGATCGGGTCTGAAAATGGTTTCACAAGATGCATAAAACGAATTGACATCCACCAGGGCAAACATCATTTGTACCAGGTTTTGATCGAATGCTTAACCACGCCGAAGATTTCAAATTGATCGGCATCAGCAACAGGAATAATGGGGTAATTGGCGTTCATGGGTTTGAGATGCAGGTAAGGGCGCAACATCAGCAATTTTACCGTGAATTCTCCGGAGAGTGCCGCCACCACGAGGTCACCGTGTCCCGCTTTCAGAGAACTGTCGACAACCAGCATATCACCATCGTTAATTCCGCCCTCGATCATGGAGTCACCGCTTACTTTTATAAAGTAGGTTGACCCCGGATGGCTCACCAGCAGTTTGTTGAGGTCAATACGCTGTTCAACGTAGTCCTGCGCCGGTGACGGGAAACCACAAGGGACGAGGCTGTGGAATAATGGCAACTCAAGAACGGGGCAGATTTCTGCGGGTTGATAAAAAGACATAATCAAATCCTTTAATTGATACTGTATATAAATACAGTATCCGTGATTAGGTGATTTGATCAAGGCTGAGCAGGTATCTTTTTTGAAAGTGGTTGGCGGTAAAGCAATTTTATTATTCAGGCGGATCCCGCGCGCTAATGAAATGATTATTTTTCAATCAGTAATAGGCCTGTTACAGAGATACCCCCTGCACGCTCTGATAAGGGGTGGCTCAGATCCTGTGATGACAACGCGCCGTAGCAACACCCGTAGTATCTGCCCGGTTTACTGATACAGATATTGCGGTTCCCGCCGTTCCCAATCCTCTCTGTGACGCTCAGGTGTATCTTCATGTTCACGGCAAAAAAGGGGGCTAAAAAAATAAATTCCGTCGAAACGTTTCTTTTACACGATATATTCCTGGACGAGACAGGAGTACGTTATGGTGGTGATGCCATTCATCTGACTGGAGGAAATATCCCCAACATCAAATTCGAGTGCCCGGTTTGCCAAAATAAAAGGTTTCGTTTTACCTCTTTTAGCCCTACGCAAACCCAACCTCATGGCGCAGTCTGCTCCGTATGCGGGGCCCGACTCACCGCCCATTCATGCCTGCCAACGCTGCAAACTTTGCGACGGCGGCGCTGGCCAAAACAGGTGGTTTAACAAGGGGCCTCAGTCCGGGCCTCTCTGATGCTTTTTTTGGTGATGACCGAGACCCTGTTTATCTGTCAGAGGATATATGCGCGGATGCTGATATCTGCATAAAGTCACCGGGTATGATTGTCGCGAAAATATTCATGGAAACGTCGTATTGACAGCGGTAAATAATCCTTTCGGGAAGCGTAACCCTGTTTTCGTTATTTAATCCGGGCTGATTTTCGGAATCAGCGTGGCGCCCTGATTTTTGACATGACCAACCGCCCGCGTAACCGGATGCCAGTGGAACCGATCTGCAGAGATCGCTCCCGTCCGGGCGATCTCTTCTGCCTCTTTACCCCTCACTCTCTCGCGCATCCAGTCGCGTGCAGCCTGCGGCGTTAACACCAGCGGGCGTCGGTCGTGGATATCCACCAGCCCTTTATCCGCCGCTGCGGTGACGATCAAAAAGCCTTCCGCAGCATCCCCGCGTTCAAATGGCCTGCTGCCAATGGCGGCCATAAAAACAGGTTGACCGTCAGTGCGAGAGATAAAGTAAGGCTGCTTTTTGTCACCCTCCTTTTTCCACTCGAACCAGCCGTCGGCAAAGATAATCGCCCGGCCATGCTGCCACAGGGGTTTAAACATTCGGCTGCTGGCGGCGGTTTCCAGCCTGGCATTGATCAGCGGCGGCTTGTCCCACCAGCCCGGGGCGTAACCCCAGAATACCGGGTCCAGATGCAATACGTCATCGCGTTCACTGAGCAGCAGGACTTTGGTGCCTGGTGCCACATTGTAGCGCCCGATCGGTTCCGGGTCGTAGGGGATGTCGCATTCCGCTTCATCGGCAAGAAAGGCGAGGTACTCTTCCCGGGTTTGCGCCTGGGCAAAACGTCCACACATCGTGACCTCCAGCAGTTGAGTTAAGTATAGGTTCACAATTTCCCGGCAAAGAAATAATAACCCTTAAATATTATGTGGTCGACGTTGTGGCCGTGCTGTTGAAAACTGGTGGTTAAATCACATGCAGTTACTTCTGAGTGCCATCTCACCGGGTAGACTTGTCATAACTAATACTGTTAAATAAATAACACGCGAAAATTAATTTCTGGGGAAAGGAACGTAAACATAAAGCATGAGCAGGGAGGCCATTGAAACGTGCGGGAAATTAACTGTTCAACAGGGTGGTAATATGAAAATTCTGCAGAGTCAGGAGTTTTTTCTAACAGAGCAACATGCATTCTGTCTGTTTATGCTGGGCAGGCAAAATATGGAAGAGATGCATGGGCATGACTTTGATGAAATTGTCATCGTAAGCGAAGGTAGTGGTTTTCATATTATTAACGGCAGCGTGGAGTTTATTTATAAAGGAGATTTTTTCTTTGTGTCAGTTAACGATACACACTGTTATCTCTCAACTAATAACCTGTCGGTTATTAATGTCCTGATCCGCAAAGATCGCAGTTTTTTCTTTCTGGCAAATATCGACAAGCTGATCGACATTATTAAGCAGAATAATAGCCTGAGATGCACATACGATACCTCGCTGACGCAGGACGATCTGGATAAAATCATTGCCCTGACGCACATCATTAATGCAATGCAGGATGATGAATTTGATGAGCTTTATTTCTCTGCGGCAGAAACGGCGCTGCTGGGTATCATCGACACCCTGTGCCAGCGGGCACGCAAGAAAACCTTACGCGCGCAGCCGGAAGAGTGCGGCCGCAAGTATCTGATTAACGCCATAAAGCATAATTACCTGCGCCATATCAACTGGGAAGATCTGTGCGATGAGAGTCGGATGACCCGGCGAACCATGTTCCGTTTTATTAAGGATGTGACCGGCTATACGCCTGCGCGGTTTCAGCTTCTGTTCCGCTTATTAAAAGCGCAGGAATTATTACGCACCACGGATAAAACAATTAATGAAGTGGCCGTCAACTGCGGCTTTCTCAATACCATACGCTTCACCGAAACGTATAAAAAGCAGTTCTGCTATACGCCCTCTCTGGAACGTAAGTTAATGCGCTGACGCCAGAGTTTATATCTACCACTGAATATGCCCGACATGAATAATGTCCGGGAGGAGGTTTTGCTGACGAAAAAGCAGGGCAAGTAAAAATCCCTGCAGGCCATAATAAGGCTGGCAAGGTAATTATGCAGTTGACGTAGTATTTCCTCTAATAAAGAAAATATACCCTACAAAGGATAAGCATTATGTCAATACAGAAAACACCCAACCCATGGTATGTCGGGGTGGTGTCGGGGATGGCGTCATATATTGATTCGTCCGCGATTATATCGAATGGCACCGCGCTCGTTATCTACAGTAAAACCATTGGCACAACGGCCATCGAAATAGGCATTCTCTCCGGCGTGCTGACCTTGTGTATTGCCCTCGGTGCCTTCACCGGCGGTCGGCTTGGCGATCGAATAGGCCGCCGGAAGGTGTTTATTATTACCATGGCGATGATCCTCGCGGGAACATTACTGCTCGCTTTCGGCCTGTCGTTCACCGCGCTATTGATCGGCACCTTGCTGATTGGGTTAGCCACCGGTGCCGACCTGCCGGTATCACTGGCCACCATTTCCGAAGCCGCGACGGATAACAACCGCGGTAAAATTATTGCGCTCTCTAATTTGCTGTGGACTGCCGGCATTGGTGCCACCATGGCGATTGCCGCTGTCGTCGGAGAGTGGGGCAGAGTGGGCGCGCAAATAATGTATATGCATGTCGGACTGGTGGCGCTGGTGCTGTTAATTTTGCGCTGGTCTATTCCTGAATCGCCGTTGTGGCTGGTGGCGCGGGATGAATTACGCCGCGGCGTCGCCACCGTGCGGGCGCAAAAAACATCGTATAAAGACCTGCTGCGCGGGAAATATCTTTGGCCATTTGTTGCCCTGTGCCTTTTCTACGCTTTTACCAATCTGGCGGCCAATACGGGCGGGCAGTTTGGTACCTATGTGGCAGTCAATGTCGTGGGGATCTCCGTCAGCACCCATTCCCTGTGGAACCTGATGATCATGCCGGTGGGGATCGCCTCGGGCATAGTATTTATGCGTATTGTCGATACCTCCAAAAGGATGCCGTTCTTTATTCTGGGTGCGGTAATGCTCACGGGCGGTTACGCGCTGCCAATGATCTTTAATTTCGCCCCAGCCGCCTGGTTCTGCTGTCTGTTATTTACCAATATGGGTAACGGCCTGGCTTTTGAAGGCATCATGAAAGTCTGGTCCCAGGAGTCTTTCCCGACCATGCTGCGATCCACCGCCCAGGGCATCATCGTTGCCGTCGCGCGTCTCTCCTGCGGTTTACTCGCCTTTGTCACCCCCGTTCTCCTCGAAGTTGGCCCGATGGCGCTGTACGCCATGCTTGCCTCCACGGTGGGAATCGGCCTGCTGATCGCCTGGCTTTGTTTCCGGGGTAAACAGCGTAACGAATTTAATGCCGAAGCCGAAATAGTGGCGACCCATACAGACGAAGCACACCTTAACAGCCGCTATGTCGGTGAGAATTAACAGGAGCATTACCATGTTAACGATTAAAAATGTCACCCTAAATTATGCCCAGGAACTGAACGGTGTTGAATCCATGCCGGTAGTGGGATGGGTGATTGGCAGTGATAACAACAATGTCGAGCAGATGAGCTGGCACATGCAAATAAGCCAGGATAGCGCATTCAACGATATTATTTTCGACAGCGGTACGGTTGCCAGCGGACAGTCGCAAAATATTACCCTGAACGCAATCGACCTTAAAAACTCCACGCACTACTTCTTGCGGGTAAAAATCAGCGATAACCACGGGCAGCACAGCGACTGGAGCGAACATGCGACCTTTATTACCGGCCTTCCCGGCGCGCAATGGCAGGCAGAATTTATCTCGGCCGAAGGGCCGCAGGATAACGCCAGCTCAAAAGGCACGCTGCTCAGAAAAGACTTTACCCTTCCCGATGACGGGGCGGTCGCTTCCGTTATTGTGCATGCCAGCGCCCTGGGGCTGTATAAGCTGTATGTCAACGGCAAAAAAGTCGGTAAGGATGAACTGACGCCCGGCTGGACCAGCTATCAGCATCATCTGCTGTATCAGACCTATGATTTAACCAACCTGTTAGCCGCCGGGGATAATACCCTTGCCGCCAGCGTCGGGGCGGGCTGGTATAAAGGCGACATGAGCTTTAATCGTGCCCGTAATTACTACGGCGATCGCACCGCGTTTATTTGCCAGGTAGTGGTGAATTATCAGGATGGACGCCAGGTGATGTTCGGGACGGATGAATCATGGCGCGGCACAGACTCTCCGGTGCTATTTTCTGAAATCTACGACGGCGAAACCTACGACGCACGGCGGGAGGTCTCCGGCTGGAACACGGTTGATTGCGATGTCGCACCCTGGCGGGCTGTCGACGTTGTCGCGTCGGATAAAAGCGTGCTGGGTGCGCAAGGCGCCAGTACCGTGCAGGCGATTGAGACCCTCAGCCCTCAGGCGCTGATCGTCACGCCAGAGGGCGATCGGGTCATCGATTTCGGTCAGAACCTCACCGGCTGGGTAGAATTTAGCGTGAGCGGCAGAGCGGGTGACAAGGTGATTCTGCGTCATTTTGAAGTGCTGGATGCGAACGGCAACGTTTACCTTGCGAACCTGCGCACCGCAAAGCAGCGCGTTGAGTACACCCTCAGCGGCGCACAGACCGAAGTCTATCACCCTCACTTCACCTTCCAGGGCTTCCGCTATGTTCACGTTGAAGCATGGCCGGGTGAGATCGCGCTGGCGAACGTTAAGGCCGTGGTGGTGCATTCACAGATGGAACGCACCGGGGAGTTTTCGTGCTCCAACCCGGATCTGAATCAGCTGCACCACAACATTCTGTGGGGGCTGAAAGGCAACTTTGTCGATGTCCCGACCGACTGCCCGCAGCGCGACGAGCGGCTGGGCTGGACCGGGGATGCGCAGATATTCTGCCGGACCGCGAGTTACCTGATGCAGACCCGTAACTTCTTTGCCAAGTGGCTGACCGACCTCAAATACGATCAGACGCCCGAAGGCGGGGTCCCGCACGTGGTGCCGGATATCCTTACCGGCTGGAGCGAGAACGATCGCTTTCTGTCGCGGGGCACCCACTCTGCGGCGGCCTGGGCGGATGCTGCGGTGATCAACCCCTGGACGCTGTACCTGATGTATGGCGACAAAGAAACCCTGCGCAATCAATACGCCAGCATGAAGGGGTGGATTGAATTTATGCGCACTCACGCGGTGGATAATAAATGGAGCTATAAGCTGCAGTTTGGCGACTGGGTGGCGCTGGACGCCAAAGAGGGGAGCTATTTTGGTGCCACCCCGAACGACTTAACCTGCATGGCGTATTACAGCTGGTCAACGCTGCTGTTTGCCAAAGCGGCGAAAGCGCTGGGTAACGAAGAGGACTACGCCACGTATTCTACGCTGCACGGTGAAATCGTGAAAAGCTTCCAGCAGGAGTTCTTTACCCCGGCCGGACGGCTGGCGGCCAGAACCCAAACGGCGCATATTCTGGCGCTGCATTTTGACCTGGTGCCGGAGCGGTTCAGAGCGCGCACCGTGGAGACGCTGGTGGAGCTGCTGGCGGAACACGACGGGCATCTGGTGACCGGTTTTGTCGGTACGCCCTATTTCTGCCATGTCCTCAGTGAAAATGGCCGCGCGAAAGAGGCCTGGCAACTGCTGTTAAAAGACGATTTCCCGTCGTGGCTGTATCAAGTGAAAGCCGGGGCCACTACCATCTGGGAGCACTGGGACGGCATCAAGCCCGATGGTTCAATGTGGAGCCCTGACATGAACTCATTTAACCATTATGCCTACGGCGCGATTGGCGAATGGTTATACCGCGGGGTGGCGGGGATTGATGCCGATGAAGAGCAGCCAGGCTTTAAGCATATTCGCATTCAACCTGTTATCGGCGGTGAGCTGGAGTGGGTCAACGCCCGCTACCGTTCCGGCTATGGCGATATCGCCGTCAGCTGGGAGGTGAAACAGCGTGATGTCGTATTACGCGTCACCGTGCCGCACAACACCACCGCCACCATTATTCTGCCAGCGGAATGCCGCTTAAAAGATTCGGCTAATATGAATTTCACCGTGCTGAATAATGCATTACAGGCCAGCGTGGGGTCGGGTGAATATCGCTTTGAATACAGTCTGTAATTAATAAATATCAGGCGCGGCTATTCGCGCCTGATATTTACCGTTTTCGAGCAATCCCTTTTACCTTACCTCATGGACATAATAATGAAAAAAACAATGATAGCCCTCTCTGTCGGGTTAATTCTGGCCGCGCCTGTTGTCGGGGCGCAAACAACAAATACCTCTCTGGAACAGCGGTTGCAGCAGATGGAACAGCGCTTGCAGGTGGCCGAAACCCGGGCGCAGAATGCCGAAAGCGAGATCCAGCAGTTAAAGCAGACGCAACACACGGTGCCCGCCACTCCGGCCACGCCAGCGGTGGCGGTGGTCAGCGCCACGCCTGCTGCGGAGACCAAAAATAATCTCGCCGCCCCAATGCTGAAACTGAGCGGATTCGGCGACCTGAAGCTGTACGGTGATGTCGAATTTAACCTTGATGCGGAAAGTCGCAAAGGGGCGTTAATTGGCGATCGCGATAGTGACAATGAGAAATGGGATATTAATGGCCGTATTCTGCTCGGCTTCGATGGCTATCGCACGCTAAATAATGGACATTTTGCCGGTTTTACTGCCCAACCCCTGGCGGATATGAACGGCGGGATGAAATTAGATGATGCCGCGTTATTTTTTGGTCGGGAGAGCGACTGGAAAATTAAAGTGGGCCGTTTCGAAGCCTTCGACATGTTCCCGCTGAATCAGGACACCTTTATTCAACACTCCGGCGATACGGCCAACGATCTCTACGATGACGGCCACGGTTATATTTACATGATGAAAGAGGCGCGCGGCCGTTCGGATTCCGGCGGCAATTTCCTGGTAAGCAAGCAGCACGACAACTGGTATTTCGAAATAAACACGCTGGTGGAAAATGGCAGTTCGCTGTTCGTTGATGGCAATTACCATGGCCGGCAGCTGACTAACGATAAAAACGTCGTTTACCTGCGCCCGGTGATCTCCTGGACGCAGGATGCCTTGAGTCTGTCGGCGGCCATGGAATCGAACGTGGTGAATAACGCCTACGGCTATTATGATCCGCAGGGAAACTGGGTCGATCAGTCTCAACGCACCGGCTACGGCGCGGTGATGACGTGGAATGGACTGAAGAAGGATCCGGATAACGGCGTGGTCCTGAACCTGAACACCGCCTGGCTGGATGCCGAGCAGGAGAAAGATTTCTCCGCCGGGGTCAATGCCCTGTGGCACCGCGTTGAACTGGGCTATATCTATGCCCACAACAAGATCGAACAGTTCGACCAAAGTGCGCTGACCGGGTGCGACGACGGCTGCTGGATCACCGACACCGGCACCTACGACATTCACACCGTGCATGCCTCTTACCAAATCCCCAATATCATGGATATGAAGAACTTTAATATCTATCTGGGCAGTTACTGGTCGTGGCTGAAAGAGAAGGGCGGGGAAGATTCTCAGGACCGCTACGGTGCCCGTGTACGGTTTAAATATTTCTTCTGATGTGATGAGGGCGCCTGATTGCGCCCTTTGGTTTTTCTATTTATGTTTGAAAAGTAGATAACAACCGAGCGTTAAGAGAGATGCAACGAGAAGCGCTGCACCCGAGAAAACGAACAAAACAAAATCCATGACCTGTTCATCACCATAGAATTCGAAATGCTCAGCCATTGCGTACTGTGTTTCAGACGGGATGTAGGCATATAACAGCGTCAGGGCAAAAAATGCCATTAAAGCCCAGATGAGCATCAGTATTAATGGTTTCATTAATAAACCTGCACTACACCATGAGCTATTTTGTAATTACCCAATTGTATTCCTCCTGTGCGCAGTAATGCGGCAGACAAAACCTTAAAGTTACTTTGGCTTTACAAAGTAGTACACCCTTTACTTAACCCAGAGGGACCGATGGGATGGAGCCTGAACTCACCACGCCTCACGCCCTGAAAAAATGTTTCATCGTTTATTATCTCGTCATCACGATATAACGCGAACCACTCATTGCGGTTTGATCCCGTAAAAAAAGCGTTCACGCTATCCTTAGTTTGTGTGAATGTTCCCCCACGCTCTCTCAGCAGAATGTAGTAACGCCCTGGAGGTAACGGGCCCACGTCGGGGATATGCGCGCTATCCGGATTATTCGTTGCGCTACCATTTCCGGAGAATGCGGGGAAAAACCCCACTCCCGGGCAGGCAAGCGTTCCGTATTTTCCGCCGTTCAGATGAAAATAGCACTGCAGCAAGTTCATCAGCGATCATTCCATGAGTCAGCGAAAATAATATTGCCATCGCAGTGCTTCCATGTGATTTTTTCGTATCGTAAGGAGATATTTTCGAGGTGATTGTGCTGTTCCATCGCCGGGTTTTTGACATCATGCATAATCGGGCAAATTGACACCACTTTGACGTTTTCGAGCAACATGTTGAAGTATTCCACTTCCTGACCGCCATCGTTGATGTTGTACCATTTAAACTCAGCGCTTTTTAAGGTTTGTCCTTTTGCTACAGCCTTATAAAGGTAAGGGCTGGAGCAATCGAACTCCTTTTCAAAAACAAGTGCACTGTGCACGCGCGTACCGGTTATTTTTCCAGTGTTGTTGTCGGTAGGTAGATATAAACCGTGGCCGAATCCCAAAACCTCAATACTTCCTTCACGGTCTTGTACATCAACAGCACCTTTGATGTTTGAGTCGCCGTCGTCTTTGAGTCAGAGATATGCTGGTATAGCCATGTGAAACTCCTTGTTAATTTAGAAGGATGTGACAGGGACATCAGTAAAGCGATTAAATAAAAAATCGCCAAGGCAATATGTGCCATGCAAATTATCTATATTTCGATATTTGATATCTCTTTGGTAAATTATTAGTCATGGGTTTTTTTACAGCGAAAGTAAATGACATCCCAAAAATTAAATTTTGGGATGTTTGTTTATAACTGGCTTCTTAAGGAAAAGAACGGAAAATGAGGGCTATTACAACACGCTACTGACTCTCTTCCGCTTCACTTTCCGCTTCGCTATCGCCACCAAAGCTGAGCAGATCGGAGACTTTCATATTGCCAATGTCTTCCGCTTTCTGTTTAACGCTGTCGATCTGCTTATTGGTCTCTTCCGACAGGCTCGAGGTGAGCGTCTCCTGGGTTTTGGTCAGCGCGCCCTCTTTGGCTTTTTGGACTTCGCTGTTGAAGCTATTTTTTAACGACTCGGCCGCCTGGGTGGTTTCTTCAACTTTGGCTTTCGCGTCCTGTGACAGCTCCATATCACAGCCAGCGAGCAGAAGGCTTCCCGCCAGGAGGAGTGCCGGGGTCGGTCTTATCATAATATTGCAGGCCTTATGGGGTGATGATATTCACAGGCATGATGACACACCTGTTTTATATCTGTTCGAGCGCGGAGGTAAGAAAAATTAAAGTTGGGTAAAGCCATACAACGGCTAACGTCCTGCACGGCCAACCCCTGATACCCTGACAAATATCCCGGTTTACATGACGCGGCAGAATACTATAGTATACCCCCCTACAGTATCCAGGAGGCCACCATGCCACATTCCCCTGAAGATAAAAAACGCGTCCTGACTCGCGTGCGGCGCATTCGCGGGCAGGTTGATGCCCTGGAGCGTGCGCTCGAATCCGGCGAACCCTGCCTTGCCATCTTGCAGCAAATCGCCGCCGTGCGCGGGGCCGCCAACGGCCTGATGGGCGAGATGGTTGAAATTCACCTCAAAGATGAGCTGGTAACCGGCGAGACCACGGCCGACCAGCGGGCCGTTAGAATGGCAGAAGTCGGCCATTTGCTGCGCTCTTATCTAAAATAAAAACCTGACATCACTAAAAGGAAAGCAAGATGAAATCACGTGCTGCTGTTGCATTTGGCCCAGGCCAGCCGCTGAAAATTGTTGAAATTGATGTAGCACCGCCAAAGAAAGGTGAAGTGCTGGTCAAAATCACCCATACCGGCGTGTGCCATACCGATGCGTTCACGCTGTCGGGTGACGATCCGGAAGGTATCTTCCCGGCAGTGCTCGGACACGAAGGCGGCGGCGTGGTAGTGGAAGTCGGAGAGGGCGTCACCAGCCTGCAGCCAGGCGATCACGTCATCCCGCTGTACACCGCCGAATGCGGCGAGTGTAAGTTCTGTAAATCCGGCAAAACCAACCTCTGCCAGGCGGTACGCGCCACCCAGGGTAAAGGCCTGATGCCGGACGGCACCACCCGTTTCTCCTATAACGGCGAGCCGATCTATCACTATATGGGCACCAGCACCTTCAGCGAATACACCGTCTGCGCAGAAATCTCGCTGGCAAAAGTGAACCCGCAGGCGCCGCTGGAAAAAGTCTGTCTGCTGGGCTGTGGCGTCACCACCGGGATCGGTGCCGTACATAACACCGCGAAAGTGAAAGAGGGCGATACCGTGGCGGTGTTCGGTCTCGGCGGGATCGGTCTGGCGGTGATCCAGGGGGCGGTGCAAGCCAAAGCCGGACGTATTCTGGCGGTGGACACCAACCCGGAGAAATTCAAACTGGCGGGTGAACTGGGCGCGACCGATTTCGTCAACCCGAACGACTACGACAAACCGGTGCAGGACGTGATCGTTGAGCTCACTGACGGCGGTGTCGACTTCAGCTTTGAATGTATCGGCAACGTCAACGTGATGCGCGCGGCGCTGGAGTGCTGCCACAAGGGCTGGGGTGAGAGCATCATCATTGGCGTGGCGGGCGCAGGTCAGGAGATCAAAACCCGTCCGTTCCAGCTGGTAACCGGTCGTGTCTGGCGCGGTTCCGCGTTTGGCGGCGTCAAAGGCCGTACCCAGCTGCCAGGAATGGTGGAAGATGCGATGGCGGGCAAAATCCAGCTCGACCCGTTCATTACCCACCGTCTGCCGCTGGAGCAAATCAATGAAGCGTTCGACCTGATGCACGCCGGGAAGTCTATCCGCACCGTTATTCATTTCGGCGATAACTGATTATTCTGTCAGCAATTTCTGTTAAAAATCCTCCCCGCTGCCGTTCGCCGGTAGCGGGGAGGACATTTCTTTAATAATCATTTCTAAAGTGTGAACTGGGTTCTATTTTAGCCATAATCAAATCCCCTGTAGTGCCGATGACTATTTTACAGGCGTGCTTCTGCGCATCTACCTATAAGAGAGTCAACGGTATGGAAAAAAAATCAACGGTGCGGGCGCAGCAAAAACTGGGCTTCCTGCACCAAATTCGGTTGCTTCCCCTTATCTCCTCCATTCTTGGCGGCATTATTTTGCTGTTCGCGCTCAGTGCCGGGTTGGCGGGCTATTTCCTGCTGCAGGCCGACCGGGATCTACAGGACGTCACCGCCGAAATCCAGGTGCGCACCGGGCTGTCAAACAGCTCAAACCACCTGCGTACCTCGCGTATTAATATGATCCACGCGGGCGCCGCCAGCCGTATTGCGGAAATGGACGCGATGAAGCAAAACATCGCGGAAGCGGAAAAACGGATTAAGCAGTCTCAAGATAGCTTTGCCCTGTACATGAACCGTAGCGTGCGTACCCCGGCTGATGAAGCGCTGGATGGCGATCTGAAAACACGTTTCCAGGCGTATATCGACGGCATGCAGCCGATGCTGAAATATGCCAAAAACGGCATGTTTGAAGCCATCATCAACCACGAAAATGAAGAGGCGCGTCCGCTGGATGATGCCTATAACGAGGTGCTGCTGAAGGCGGTTAAAATCCGAACCGATCGCGCTAATCTGTTGACCGAACAGGCGCATACCCGCACTCAGCTGGGGCTGATGTTTATGGTGGGCGCCTTTGGTCTGGCCCTGGTGCTGACGGTCATCACCTTTATGGTGCTGCGTCGCACGGTGATTAACCCGCTGCAGCGCGCCGCGCGCCGTATTGAGCATATCGCGAAAGGGGATCTGACCCTCGCCGACGATCTGACCGGGCGCAGCGAAATTGGCCGCCTGACGCACGACCTGCAAACCATGCAGCACTCGCTGGTGAAGACGGTAGGCACGGTTCGCCAGGGCGCGGAAGAGATCTATCGCGGGACCAGCGAAATCTCGGCAGGCAATACCGACCTTTCGTCCCGTACTGAACAGCAGGCGGCGGCGATTGAGGAGACCGCCGCCAGCATGGAACAGTTAACGGCGACGGTAAAACAAAATGCCGACAACGCACACCATGCCAGCAAGCTGGCGGAAGATGCGTCCGGGAAAGCCAGCCGTGGCGGCCAGATGGTCTCCGGGGTGGTGAAAACCATGAGCAATATTTCCAGCAGCTCGAAGAAAATTTCTGAGATCACCGCGGTGATCAACAGCATCGCCTTCCAGACCAATATCCTGGCGCTGAACGCCGCCGTTGAAGCCGCCCGTGCCGGTGAGCAGGGCCGTGGTTTTGCCGTGGTCGCCAGCGAAGTGCGCACTCTGGCCAGTCGCAGCGCCAACGCTGCGAAAGAGATTGAAGGCCTGATCAGCGAGTCGGTCTCTTTAATTGACCAGGGCTCCGGCGAAGTAGTGGCTGCCGGTAACACCATGGGCGAGATTGTTGATGCGGTGAAACGCGTCACCGATATCATGCTGGAAATCGCCGCCGCCTCCGACGAGCAGAGCCGTGGCATTGTGCAGGTCAGTCAGGCCATCTCCGAGATGGATAAAGTGACTCAGCAGAATGCCTCGCTGGTGGAAGAAGCTTCCGCTGCTGCCGCCTCGCTGGAAGATCAGGCCGCGCGTCTGACCGAAGCGGTGGGGACGTTCCGTCTGCACGGCATCACCCAGGCCCGCAGCAGCAGTAGCAATAACATCACCCCAGCCGCACCGGCTTCACCGCTGCGCCCGGCGGTGGTTGATGGGGATAACTGGGAAACCTTCTAAGGCATTAAGTCTCGTGCAGTGCCACCTGGCGTAAAACCTTCAGGGTTCATGTTCCGACATGAACCCTTTTTTTATTCCCCGCTATGATCGTTAAAAGGCGAACGAGGAGCAAAGCGATGCAATCAACCAAACGCGTGATGCAGATAATCTGCGCGGCAGGGCTACTGGCCGGGTGTGCTTCCGGCGGTAGCGTGGGGATCGGAGGGGTAGGCATCGGCGGCGGGGGCGGCAGCGGCGGGGTGGGGGTCGGTTTATCCTTCCCGGTGGGCGGCAGCATGTCGAGTGCAGAAAGTGCCGGTCAGACCGACTGTGACGGCGATATTTACCGGGTGCAGCCTCGCTACCCTGAGCAGGCCGCGGCGCAGAAATATTCCGGCAGAGTGACGGTCTCGTTTAACGTCAAGCTGAACGGGCGGGCAGCGGATTACGAAGCGGCGGGGGATAAACCTTTCTTTGAAGAGACGAAACGGGCCGTTATGCGCAGCTGCTGGCCAGCGGGCGTCAGCCAGAATCTGGTGGCGAGTTATCAGAACGGCAAGACGGTGAGCTGGATCGAAAATTCGCTGTCCGGCACGCGGTAAAAAAACCGGCCACATCAGTGGCCGGTTGAGCGGTTACTTTTTATCAGGCAGCGCGTACGCAATAATGTAATCACCGCGATCCGGCGACTGACGTGCGCCCCCGGCGTTGATGATGATGTACTGCTTCCCGGTTTTCGGTGACACGTAGGTCATCGGGCCAGACTGGCTGCCTACCGGCAGACGTTCTTTCCAGATCTCTTTCCCGTTGGCGGTATCAAACGCGCGCAGGTAGAAGTCCTGGGTTCCGGCAAAGAACAGCAGGCCGGACTGGGTCGAGAGCGACGCGCCCAGGGTCGGCATACCAATTGGGATTGGCATGTGCATGCGAATCCCCAGCGGGCCCGTATCTTCAACCGTTCCCACCGGTACCTGCCACACCAGCTTGCCGGACTTCAGATCCACGGCTGACATGGTGCCGAACGGCGGTTTCTGGCACGGAATGCCCAGCGGCGACAGGAAGCGCTCGCGCATTGCACCAAACGGCGTACCGTCCATCGGCACAATCCCCATCTCGATACCGCTGGCGTTTTTCGCCACGTTGGCGCGCGGCACCATGTAGTTCGCCAGACCCAGACGCATGTCGTTGACGAACATCAGGCTATTGTTCGGATCAACCGAGACGCTGCCCCAGTTCATGCCGCCCAGCGATCCCGGGAACTGCAGGGAGCGGTCCAGACCCGGCGGGGTGTAGACGCCCTGATGGCGCATCTCTTTAAACTGGATACGGCACAGCAGCAGGTCGACCGGGGTTGCGCCCCACATGTCGGCTTCGGTCAGGGTCTGGTTGCCGATCATCGGCATCCCCACCGAGTACGGCTGGGTCGGGGAGTAACGTTCGCCCTCGACGTTCCCGGCCGGCACCGGACGCTCTTCCACTTTCGCGACCGGCTCACCGGTTTCGCGGTTAAGCATAAAGATCATGCCCTGCTTGCTGGTCTGCACCAGCACCGGAGTGGTATTGCCTTTGCCGTCCGGCAGATCGTACAGCAGCGGCTGGGAAGGCAGGTCAAAGTCCCACAGATCGTGATGGGTGGTCTGGAAATGCCAGCGCACCTGGCCGGTAGTCGCATCCACCGCCACAATTGAGGAGCTGTATTTATCATCCAGCGCGGTACGTTCCCCGGCATAGAAGTCCGGCGTTGCGTTACCGGTCGGGAGGTAGATCAGGTTCAGCTTCGCATCGTAAGACATGGCTGACCAGACGTTTGGCGTCCCGCGGGTGTAGGTCTGGCCTTCCGGCGGCAGGCCGGTGATGTTCGGGTTACCCGGATCCCAGGCCCACGCCAGTTTGCCGGTGTGCACGTCATAGGCGCGCACCACGCCCGGCGGTTCGCCGGTGGAGAAGTTGTCCGCCACGCGTCCGCCGACGACCACCACATTGCCCGCCACCAGCGGGGTCGAGGTCTGCTGATAGTAGCCTGGCTTGATCTCACCCATGCCCACGCCAAGATCGACCGAACCCTTGTCGCCAAAGTCTTCGCACAGCTTGCCGGTATCGGCGTTAATGGCAATCAGACGGGCATCGGTGGTAGGCAGGAACAGGCGACGCGAACAGGCCGCAGGCTGAGTATCGCCCTGTGACGTTGTCACGCTGGGGGTGTCTTCAAAATAGCCCAGACCACGGCAGCGCTGCCAGTTTGGCGCGGTGGCCTTCGAGTCGTAGCGCCATTTCTCTTTCCCGGTATCGACGTCCAGCGCCAGCACCTTGCTGTACGGGGTACAGACGAACAGGGTGTCGCCAATCTGCAGCGGGGTGTTCTGATCTTCCGCGCCGGAGCCGTTGCTCTGCGGGATGTCACCCGTGTGCGCCGTCCAGGCCACTTTCAGCTGGTTAACGTTCTGCTTGTTAATCTGGTCCAGCGCGGCAAAACGGTCGCCGTGGGTGGTGTTCCCCCAGTGCGCCCAGTCCTTCTGCTGCTCGCCTGCTGCGACCGGTTTAACCGGCACCGGCTCGCTGGCGCTGACCAGGGTTTGCGGTTTGAACATCCAGCCCATGCTTCCCAGCATCACCACTGCCAGCACGGCGGCCAGCGCAAACGCCGGGGTCTTGTTAACCGGTTCGCTGCGGTTAACCGCGCGCAGGAACGGCCAGACCACTGCCGCAAGGAACGCCAGCACCGCAAAGGTGAACAGGCGCGAGAACAGGGGCCAGAAATCCCAGCCCGCGTCGCTCACCGCCCAGAACAGCGAGGCAATAAACGCCACGGCGTACAGCACAATCCCGCTGAGACGGTTGCGCGCAATCAGGAACGCGGCAATCAGCATCACCACGCCCATGATCAGGAAGTACCAACTTCCCCCGACGGTAGCGAGCTTAAAGCCCAGCCCCCCGACGGCCAGACCGATGATGACCATCAGCCCGACCAGCAGCCACTGCAGGATCCGGGGGAACCCACGTAGCGAATTACCTAAAGCCATTTCTGTCTCCTGAAACACCCTTTCCGTGGCGGCATCCGAACCAAATGGATAACAATCGAAAAGGGTTATGATGAAATATGCGATGTAAGCCGCCATGAAGCGGCGTGATAGTCACCGGGTTGTTATTCGAGTGAACCATTTGGTGAAATCGGCGGGTATGATAAATCTGTTAAATTGTTTGATGCAATTGTTAATGAATGATTTCGCATTATTTGAGTAAGGCAAATAAAAAGCCCGTCATCAAGACGGGCAGGAGGGAAGTGCGATCACACCGGCATAGATTTACGTATCGCGCTCAGCAGGGTCTGGGCGGCGGGTGAAAGGGAGGCCTCCACGCGCGTTAGCACCCCAATCGGTTCGCCGGGGCCTGGCGTAGTCACCGGCAGAGCCACCAGCGAGCCCTGACGCAGATCGTCTTTCACCGCCCCGGACGGGACAAACCAGACGTAGTCATAGTCGACCGTCAGCTGACGCGATAAAGATGCCGACAGGGTTTCAATGCAGCCTGCGGGCAGTTTACACCCCTGGGCCTGCAGCAGGGTCTCTGCGGTCTGACGCGGAACGGTGCCTTTTGGCGACACCACCACCGGCCAGTCCATTACCCGACTGAGGGTGACGGTGTCCTGGAGGATCGGGTGACGCGGACGTACCACCAGCTTCAGCGATTCCAGAAACAGCAGTTCGTAATTAAGACCGCTCATCAGCTCCGGGTCGGACATTCTGCCGATCCCCAGATCCAGCTCACCGGATTTCAGCCCCGCCAGCAGCATGGTGTTATTCATGGTGGCAACCTGCAGGGTAATGTTGCGCTGCTGCTTATGAAACTGGCCAATTACCGCGGGCAAAATGCCCAGCGCGGCAGTCGGCAGGGCACCGATGCGCACCACATCTGCAGGCTGATCGATGCGGCGCGTCAGAGACTGGCCCGCCGTATTCAGGGCATCCAGCACTTTGACGGCGTGGGTCAGAAATTGCTCGCCGACGAGAGTCAGCTGTGCGCCCAGCCGTCCACGATCGAACAGCCGCGTGCCGGTCAGCTGTTCCAGCTCGTTCAGGGTTTTGGAAAGCGCAGGCTGGCTGAGGTTAAGAGTTTCAGCCGCACGCCCCAGCGTTCCCTGTTGAGCGACGGCCACAAAAGTGTGCAGATGGCGCAGACGAATGCGCTGACTAAACAAACCATTTTTTTCCATAGGCGATGTTAAGAACAGAGAGGCCAGGGTGACAAGTTAAGTTGTTTAATTTTGCTAACCAGCTAGCAAAATATTATTAACATTTGATCTATTTGAGTAACAAGCAATTTTTTGGAAATAGCGGCATTTATTCGTGCTGATGCCCTAACCGGCGAATACCCGATAAATCTGCAAATGAGAATCGCTCCATCCAGATCACAGTTTGTAAATTCTTCCCGCCGCCGTCGATGGCCTTCTCTACACTCCAGGTAATATTCACTGGAGGCATGACATCATGGCGAACACCATCACGGCTGATGATATTCGGGAACAATTTTCGCAGGCAATGTCGGCGATGTACCAGCAGGAAGTTCCGCAGTACGGCACCTTACTGGAGCTGGTGGCGGACGTGAATCTGGCGGTGCTGGAGAATAACCCGAAGCTGCATGAACAACTGGCCAACGCGGACGAACTGGCCCGCCTTAACGTCGAACGCCACGGCGCTATTCGCGTCGGTAGTGCTCAGGAACTGAATACGCTGCGCCGCATGTTTGCCATTATGGGCATGTATCCGGTCAGCTATTACGATCTCTCCCAGGCCGGGGTGCCGGTTCACTCCACCGCGTTTCGTCCGGTGGACGATGCCGCCCTGTCGCGCAATCCGTTTCGCATCTTTACCTCGCTGCTGCGCCTGGAGCTGATTGACAATGCTCCCCTGCGCGAGCAGGCGGCAGCAATCCTCGCCCAACGTAATATCTTTACCCCGGGCTGCCTGCGGCTTATCGCCCTGCACGAAACGGAAGGGGAATTTACTGACGCAGAGGCGCAGGAGTTTGTGACGGAGGCGCTGGAGACTTTCCGCTGGCATCGCCACGCCACGGTGGATCAGGCTACCTATCTGGCGCTACACAACGAGCACCGGCTGATTGCCGACGTGGTGTGCTTCCCCGGCTGTCATATTAATCACCTCACCCCGCGCACGCTGGATATCGACCGCGTGCAGGCCCTGATGCCGGAATACGGAATCGAGCCGAAAGCCCTGATCGAGGGACCACCGCGCCGGGAGACGCCGCTGCTGCTGCGCCAGACCAGCTTTAAGGCGCTGGAAGAACCGGTGTTCTTTGCCGGGGAGCATCAGGGTACCCACACCGCGCGCTTTGGTGAGATTGAACAGCGCGGCGTGGCCTTAACACCGAAAGGACGCGACCTGTACGACCGCCTGCTGGCAGAGGCCGGAACCGGGAAGGACAACCTGCTGCATCAGATGCATTTGCAGGAAGTGTTTCAGGTGTTTCCGGACAGCGACATCTTCCTGCGTCGGCAGGCGCTGGCCTATTTCCGCTACCGTCTGACGCCCGCCGGGGAGTCACACCGTCAGGCGTTCAGCCCCGGTGACGATCCGCAGCCGCTGATTGAGCGCGGCTGGGTGGTTGCCCAGCCCATCACCTATGAGGACTTTCTGCCGGTGAGCGCGGCGGGGATTTTCCAGTCCAACCTCGGCAATCAAACCCAGGCCCGCACCCACGGCAACGCCAGTCGGGATGCCTTTGAAGCGGCGCTCGGCTGCCCGGTGCTGGATGAGTTTACGCTCTATCAGGAGGCCGAAGAACGCAGCAAACGGCGTTGCGGTTTGCTCTGAAAGCGGTAATCTGCGGGGGTGTGATGTTAACAGAAGGTCAGTATGGACAACCCCTCCACCCCGATTATTACTACGCGCCAGGGCACGCTGCTCGGCATCACCGACGGCGATGTGCAGGTCTGGCGCGCCATTCCCTACGCCGCGCCGCCGGTGGGTGCGCTGCGCTGGCGTTCGCCCCAGCCGGTGGCGAGCTGGGACGGCGTGCGTCCGGCCAGCGCCTTTTCCGCCTCCAGCTGGCAGAGCAGTGACTATTGCCAACAGCTGGGCGGGGGCGATCCCGGCCGTTTCTCGGAAGATTGCCTGTATCTGAACGTCTGGTCGCCGGTACAACGTAAAAAGCCGTTGCCGGTGATGGTCTGGCTGCACGGCGGCGGCTTTACGATTGGCGCGGGTGGATTACCGCCCTACGACGGCAAGGCGCTGGCGCAGCGCGAGGCGGTAGTGGTTACGCTGAACTACCGACTGGGCCATCTGGGCTTTTTTGCCCATCCGGCGCTGGAAGGGGAAGAGGAGCGGGTGGTGCATAACTTCGCCCTGCTCGATCAGATTGCTGCGCTTGAGTGGGTGCGTGACAACATTGCCGCCTTCGGCGGTGATGCTAACAACATCACCCTGTTCGGCGAGTCTGCCGGGGCGCGCAGCGTATTGTCGTTACTGGCCTCGCCGCTGGCGAAGGGGCTGTTCCATAAGGCGATAGTGCAGAGCGGTTACACCCTGGCGGATACGCCGCGCGAGCAGGCGCTGGAAAAAGGTAAAGCGCTGGCGGCCCACTTTGGGCTGGATAACACCAGCGCAGAGCAGCTCAGGGCGATCCCGGCAGAAGATTTCTGGCCGCTGACCGCGCCGCTGAACGTGGCACCCACGCCGATTGTCGGCGACTGCGTGCTGCCGGAGCCAATGCTGGAGGTCTTTTTTGCCGCGCGGCAGCATCCGGTGCCCATTATGATTGGCTCGAACAGCGATGAAGCCAGCGTGATGGCGGTGTTCGGGATTGATCTTGCCGGGCAGATCCAGAAGCTGCGCAAGGAGCGGCGTTTAGGCCTGGGGCTGATTAAACTGCTCTATCGGGGCGTGAAAGGTGACGAGGCACTGGGTCGCCAGGTGTGCCGCGATATGGCGTTTACCACCCTCGGCTTTGTGGTGATGCAGGCCCAGCAGCGGGTCGGAGAGCCGTGCTGGCGCTACTGGTTTGATTATGTCGCCGAAGCCGAGCATGACACCTACGCCAACGGGGCGTGGCACGGCAATGAAGTGCCGTACGTGTTTGATACGCTGACGCTTGCCGAGCCCGCCCGGCAGTATGTGAATGACAACGATCTGGCGTTTTCTGCTCAGGTGGCAGACTACTGGGTCAATTTTGCCCGCTCCGCCAGTCGGGGCTGCTCGACGCTAGAAGGCCCGACGCGCTGGCCTGCCTGTCACCACCGGCGGGACGTGCTGTTGCGCATTGGATTGAATAAACATGCAGGTTTTAAGCTGGAAAACCGCTTTATGCGCGCCAGACTGGCGCTGTTTAAGCGGGTGATGAAGCACCACGTCAGCCTGGACTGAGCAGGCATTGCCTGAAGGCCGCGAGCCCGGCGGCCTTACCGCGCGATTCACGCAGTACCAACCGGTAGCTGGCCCCGGTTTTTACGCTGCTGGCGAAAGGCCGCACCAGCCGCCCGGCGCGGATATCCTCCTCCACCAGCGTTTCGTCGGCAATTGCCACGCCGAGCCCCTGAATGGCGGCGGTGATCGCCAGATCCATGGTATCGAAGTGTTGATTTTTGTGCATGGCAGGTGGCTGCACGGCCTGTTTCTCCAGCCACAGCGACCAGTCAGTCTTATCCCGCGTGGGGTGCAGGAAGGTCAACGTCTCTACCGCACACGCCTGGCGCAAGGGACTGATCACCGGGGTTAACGCCTCTTCAAACAGCAGATCGCCCGCGCTCAGCTGGGTGCCGAAGACAATCGCCGCATCGTAGGATTCGGTTTTGAAATTAACGCTGTGATCGTTGGTGGCGGTCAGCGCAATTTGCAGCTCCGGCTGGTCGCGCTCGACCTGCAGCAGGCGCGGCACCAGCCAGCGTACCGCGCAGGTGGGGACTTTCACCCGCACCACGGTTTGCTGCGCCCGGGCCTGATCTGCCACCGTCAGGAAATGCTCATACGAGGCGCGCAGATCCGGCAGCAGGGCGCTGCCCTGGGGGGAGAGGCGCAATCCGCGGGCGTGACGTTCAAACAGCGGAAAGCCGAACCAGCTCTCCAGCGCGGCAATCTTGCGGCTCACCGCGCCCTGCGTCAGACACAGCTCTTTGGCCGCATGGGTTAGATTCAAATGGCGCGCGGTAACGATAAACGCCTCAACGGCGGTCAGGGGGAAAGAACGACGCGACATATCACCTCCAGGTATGATTTTTTGTCATGGCTATTATGACAACAATTCGGTTGTCGCGGCAACGGAGTTTGGGTTGAATAGTTATGCAATATCCACGAGAAGGGATTTATGATGACTCTGCGTACCCCGATACAGACCCGTTCCAAACTGCCGGACGTTGGCACCACCATTTTTACCGTTATCGGTCAGCTCTCTGCGGAGCACAATGCCATCAACCTTTCTCAGGGGGCTCCGAACTTTTCCTGCGATCCTGAGCTGATTGCGGGCGTGCACCGGGCGATGCAGGCCGGGCACAATCAATATGCCTCGATGACCGGGCTGGCCGCGCTGAAAGAGCGTATCGCCAGTAAAATCGCCGCGCTGTACGGCACCCAGTACGATCCCGCCAGCGAAGTGTTAGTCACCGCCAGCGCCAGCGAAGGACTCTATTCGGCGATCAGCGGGCTGGTTCACCCTGGCGATGAAGTGATTTACTTCGAGCCGTCGTTCGACAGCTACGCGCCAATTGTGCGTCTGCAGGGCGCCACGCCGGTGGCCATCAAGCTGACGGTGCCGGATTTTGCGGTGAACTGGGATGAAGTGCGCGCCGCTGTGACCTCGCGCACCCGGATGATTATCGTCAATACGCCGCATAATCCGAGCGGGCAGGTCTTCTCCGCGAACGATCTGGAACAGCTGGCGGCGATCACCCGTCATACCGATATCATTATTCTTTCTGACGAAGTGTATGAGCACGTGGTGTTTGACGACGTGCCGCATCACGGCATGGCGACCCATCCTGGGCTTGCAGAGCGCAGCGTGATCATTTCGTCGTTCGGCAAAACCTATCACGTCACCGGCTGGCGCGTCGGCTACTGCGTTGCTCCGGCGGAGCTGATGGACGAGATCTGTAAAATCCATCAGTTTTTGATGTTCTCTGCCGATACCCCTATGCAGCACGCCTTTGCCGAACATATGGCCGATCCCCAAACCTGGCTGTCGCTGGCGGCGTTTTATCAGCGCAAGCGCGATCTGCTGGTCAACCTGCTGGCGGAATCTCCGTTCCGTCTGCTGCCGAGCGCCGGATCGTTCTTCCTGCTGGCGGACTACAGCCATTTCAGCGATGAAAGCGACAGCGAGATGGTGAAACGGCTGATTATTGACTACGGTGTTGCCACTATCCCGCTCTCGGCGTTTTATACCGACGGGACAGATAACAAATTAATACGTCTCTCTTTTGCCAAAGATGAGGCGACTTTACGGGCAGGTGCGCAGGCCCTGTGTCGGGTAAAACCACGCTAAGGAGTTCAGTTATGAAATTAAAAGCCTTCGTTGTCGGCCTGGGGTTGCTGTGTTCGTTCTCTTCTTTCGCCGCAACCGAATTACGTTATGGCGTAGAAGCCGAGTATCCGCCCTTTGAGAGCCGTAATGCCGCAGGTGAGCTGGAAGGGTTTGATATTGAGCTCGGCAACGCTATTTGCGCGGCGGCTGCGCTGAAGTGCAACTGGGTTGAAACCTCGTTTGATGCACTGATCCCGGGCCTGGTGGCGAAGAAATTCGATGCCATCAACTCGGCGATGAACATCACCGACCAGCGCCGCCAGAGCATCGACTTTACCCAGCCGATCTACCGTATCCCGTCCCAGCTGGTGGGCAAATCGGGTAGCGCGGTAGACGCCACGCCAGACGGGCTGAAGGGTAAAACCATCGGCGTTCTGCAGGGTTCTATCCAGGAAACCTACGCGAAAGAGCATTGGGAAAAGCACGGTGTCACCGTGGTGTCGTATAAAGATCAGAACATGGCATGGGCTGATTTGCTGAATGGTCGCATCGACGCTTCGCTGGTGATGTCCGCCGCCGGGCAGGCCGGGTTCCTGAGCAAGCCGCAGGGGAAAGGGTTTGGCTTTATCGGCAAGCCAGTCTCTGATGACACCATCCTCGGCAGCGGGATCGGTTTTGGCTTGCGTAAAGGTGATGACGCAACCAAAAAACAGCTTGATGCCGCCATTGATAAAGTCCGCACTGACGGCACCATCGACAAGCTCGCTCAGAAGTACTTCCCGGGCATCGATGTCAGCGTAAAATAAAAAAATCCTGACCTTTTAGCCCCTGTTGACGATGTCCAACAGGGGCTTTTTTAACCGTTTCTTTACCCGCGTTTCAGGCGATTCCCCTCGACAGATAAATCTTTCGCACTTTGCTTGTTTAATCACCTGTCAATAATTGGATTCTCAATCGTTTTTGTTTAGGCTGTGCCTCTTAATGATGTTCTTTCTTGCCGTCGTTTCGCCCGATGCGAAACCTTACTCCCCACGACCATAAGGACGTTTTTTCAGGCATGAATCGCAGACGTTTTTTACAAGGCTCACTGGCCGTTGCTGCACTGAGCAGCACTACCGGGCTCGCCACGCTTTTCTCCCGTGCGGCCAATGCGGCTGAATCGGACATTGCGGACGGTCAGAGCCGTCGTTTCGACTTTTCTGTGCTGCAATCCATGGCGCATGACCTGGCGCAAACTCCGTGGGGCGGGGCGCCGCGTCCGCTGCCAGACACGCTGGCCACGCTGACGCCGCAGGCGTACAACAGCATCCAGTACGACGCAAAACATTCCCTGTGGAATAACATCGAAAACCGTCAGCTGGACGTGCAGTTCTTCCACGTTGGGATGGGCTTCCGCCGCCGGGTGCGCATGTTCTCGCTGGATAACCAGACGTCGCAGGCGCGTGAAATTCACTTCCGCCCGGAGCTGTTTAACTACCATGACGCGGGCGTCGACACCAAACAGCTGGAAGGCCAGAGCGATTTAGGTTTTGCGGGCTTCCGTGCCTTTAAGGCGCCGGAGCTGGCGCGTCGCGACATCGTCTCGTTCCTTGGCGCGAGCTACTTCCGCGCGGTAGATGATACCTACCAGTATGGCCTTTCTGCCCGTGGTCTGGCGCTGAATACCTACGCTGATAGCACCGAAGAGTTCCCGGACTTTACCTCCTTCTGGTTCGAAACCGTCAAGCCAGGGGACACCACCTTTACCGTTTATACCCTGCTCGACAGCCCGAGTATCACCGGTGCCTATAAGTTCGTGATCCACTGTGAGAAGAACCAGGTGATCATGGACGTCGACAACCATCTGTATGCCCGCAAGGATATCCAGCAGCTGGGGATCGCCCCGATGACCAGCATGTTCGCCTGCGGCAATAACGAGCGCCGGATGTGCGACACCATTCACCCGCAGATCCATGACTCCGATCGTCTGGCGATGTGGCGCGGCAACGGGGAGTGGATCTGCCGTCCGCTGAATAACCCGCAAAAGCTGCAGTTCCACGCTTATACTGACAAAAACCCGAAAGGCTTTGGTCTGCTGCAGCTGGATCGCGATTTCTCGCACTATCAGGACATCATGGGCTGGTACAACAAACGCCCAAGCCTGTGGGTCGAGCCGCGCAACCAGTGGGGCAAAGGCACCGTCGGTCTGATGGAGATCCCGACCACCGGCGAAACGCTGGATAACGTGGTCTGCTTCTGGCAGCCGGAAAAACCGATCAAAGCCGGGGATTCCCTCGACTACCAGTACCGTCTGTACTGGAGCGCAAAACCTCCGGTGCGTTCCCCGCTGGCGAATGTGTTAGCCACCCGCAGCGGTATGGGCGGCTTCCCGGAAGGCTGGGCACCCGGTGAACACTACCCGAAAGTGTGGGCGCGCCGTTTCGCCATCGACTTTGTCGGCGGCGATCTGAAAGCCGCGGCCCCGAAAGGGATCGAGCCGGTGATCACGCTGTCCAACGGGGAAGCGAAGCAGATTGAAATCCTGTACGTCGAGCCGTTCGACGGCTACCGCATTCTGTTTGACTGGTATCCGACCAGCGACGACGCCGAGCCAGTGGATATGCGGATGTTCCTGCGCTGTCAGGGCGAGGCGATCAGTGAAACCTGGATGTACCACTACTACCCGCCAGCAGCGGATAAACGGCAGTATGTGGATGACCGCATAATGCGTTAATGGGTGGCTCATACGGTTCCCTCTCCCTTGAGGGTTGAGGGATCCTCACAAAAAAATTGGCACGGTCGGCCCCCTCTCCATTCAGGGAGAGGGTTGGGGTGAGGGGGAGCAGGCGACGACATTGAGGGACTATGACCGCAATCACCGAAGAAATTATCCCTGTTACCGAGCGTCTCGAACTGCGCGCCGCCGACGAGCGTTACGCCAGTGAATTGCACAAGCTGGTGGTCAAAAACCGGGCGTGGCTGCAGGAATCGCTTAACTGGCCGCAGTATGTGGGATCGGAAGAGGACAGCAGGCAGAACCTGCAGAGCAACCAGATGCTGCATCAGCGCGGTTACGCCAAAATGTTCATGATGTTTAACGATGGGGCGTTGGTAGGGGTGCTGTCGTTTAATGCCATCGAGCCGCTGAATAAAACGGGCTATATCGGCTACTGGCTGGATGAAGATCATCAGGGGAAGGGTATCTTGTCCCAGGCATTACAGGCGTTTATTGGCTACTACGTCGAGCGCAACGAGATCCGCCGCTTTGTGATCAAATGCCGGGTCGCGAACCACGCCAGCAACCAGGTGGCGCTGCGCAACGGCTTCCTGCTGGAAGGTTGCCTGAAAGAGGCGGAGTTCCTCAACGGGCGTTTTGACGATCAGAATATCTACGCCCGGATCTACGCTTCATAATGCTCCCAGCAACGGCGTGCGCGTGATGCGCTGCGCGCCGTTAATCACCTTCGCGCCGCGCAGGTGAATCGCGTCCCCGTCCAGTGCTTCTACCACCGCATCGTCGGTAATTTCAATATGATGCTCGATCAGCACTTCGCCGTGAATGCGCGCCCGGCCCTGGATCACCACTTTATCGTCGAGTAAAATCGGCCCGCCACGCAGCCAGGCTTCGCCGCCAATCAGGACGTGATGTTTGATGACGCAGTTTCCCTCGACCAGCGCGTTTTCGGCGACCTGCGAGCTGTAGCGCAGCGTGGGGATGGCGTCCTCTTCCAGCCCGGCTAGCAGGCGCGCGTTGCCGTACACTTTGGCGCAGTCGCATACCCAGACGTTATTCACCTCGTTGCCTTCCAGCAGCGCATTCTCAAAGATCTCGGCGCGGTGCTCGACAAAGGCGTAGCTCACGATGGCATTGCCGTAGATCTGCGCCTGGTGCACCACCCGCGACTGGCTGACGGTAGCCTCGCCGAAGATTTTCAGGATCTGATCGTGGTCGGGGGTTAAGCCTTTGGCGGCAATCACCATGCTGTTGTGCAAAATGCGGGCGTTATCGAACAGATGGCATTCGCCGCGCACCACCGACGATTGCACCGTGACGTTGTCACTGATTCGCGCCCCGTGGCTGATTTGCGCCCCGTCGACCCAAACGTTATCGCCGATCCACACCTGATGGCTGATCACGCAGGGTTGGGTAATACGCGCGTTGCCGCACACCTGCGCACCTTCGAACACCACGCTGTTTTCGTCATAGATCCAGCAGTCCTGATCCTGCGACAGCGCCGATTCATCATCCACCCAGCCGCCTCGGGTGCCGCTTTTCACATCGCTGAAATCACGGGCGGCGATAATCTGCCGCACGGTGACTGCGGCCTTAGCCTCGCCGTTTTGCCAGTGGTGCTGGCGGGTTTCATCGCTGAGTCGATATTTATTCATCACCGTTTCCGCTGTTGTTCTCTCCACTAAACGTAGCAAACTTTACGTTGATCGAAAGTATGGCATCCGGAAATGAAACCCCTTAAACTAGCATTTCAAATATTATTTATAGTTTAAAAGAAATGCGAAGTCAGAAAAGCACTCAAGGTGTTCTTAATTTACCGTCCGGCTATTTCGGGATGGTGCTGGGTATTATCGGAATGGGATTTGCCTGGCGCTATGCCAGCACCATTTGGCCCGTCACGCGCTGGCCTGGGGAGATCCTGGTGACGCTGGCGATGGTGATTTGGCTGCTGTTGACGGTGGCCTTTATTAGCCGGGTGGTGCGCTTTCCGCGCAGCGTGCTGGCCGAAATGCGCCATCCGGTGATGAGCAGTTTTGTCAGCCTGTTCCCGGCGACCACCTTGCTGGTGGCGATTGGTTTTGTCCCCTGGTATCGCCCGCTGGCGCTGGTGCTGTTCACCGTCGGCGTGGTAGTGCAGCTGAGCTATGCTTCGTGGCAGTCCGCCGGGCTGTGGCGCGGCACCCATAGCCAGGAGGCGACCACCCCTGGCCTGTATCTGCCGACGGTGGCAAACAACTTTATCAGCGCCATGGCCTGCGGCGCGCTCGGCTTTCACGATGCCGGGCTGGTATTTCTGGGGGCGGGGGTCTTCTCCTGGCTAAGCCTTGAACCGGTGATCCTGCAGCGGCTACGCAGCGCAGGCGAGCTGCCCACCACGCTGCGCACCTCGCTGGGCATTCAGCTGGCGCCCGCGCTGGTGGCCTGTAGCGCCTGGTTTGCCGTCAACGGCGGTGAAGCAGATACCTTTGCCAAAATGCTGTTTGGCTACGGCCTGCTCCAACTGCTGTTTACCCTGCGCCTGATGCCCTGGTATCTGTCGCAGCCGTTTAACGCGTCGTTCTGGAGCTTTTCATTCGGCGTGTCGGCGCTGGCCACCACCGGCCTGCATCTGGGCCAGAGCAGCCCATCCGGGCTGTTTCACGCTATCGCCATCCCGCTGTTTATTTTTACTAACGCCATTATTGCGCTCTTACTGGTGCGCACGTTTATCCTGCTGATGCAGGGCAAACTGTTGGTTCGTGCAGACAAAGCAACGCTTATGCAAGCTGAGGAAAAAGAATGACTGTGTTTGATGATAACTACTTTACCGAAAAATATGGCATGACCCGCACTCACTCCGACGTGGTATACAGCGCCGGGATTGTTAAACCGGGCAAAACGCTGGATCTGGGCTGTGGCAACGGACGCAACAGCCTGTATCTGGCGGCGAACGGCTTTGACGTGACCGCGTGGGATAAGAATGCGGCAAGCATCGATAACCTCGAGAGCATCAAGGCGAAAGAGGGCATCACCAATCTGCAGTCGGCAATCAAAGATCTCAACAGCCTGCGTTTTGACGGCGAGTACGATTTTATCCTGTCGACCGTGGTGATGATGTTCCTCGAAGCGAACACCATTCCGGGTCTGATTGACAATATGCAGCGCTGCACCAAACCGGGTGGCTATAACCTGATTGTGGCAGCGATGGATACGGAAGATTACCCGTGCAATGTCGGCTTCCCGTTTGCCTTCAAAACCGGCGAACTGAGCGGCTACTATGCGGGCTGGGAACTGCAGAAATATAACGAAGACGTCGGCGCGTTACACCGCACCGACGCTGAAGGTAACCGCATTAAACTGCGTTTTGCTACGATGCTGGCGCGTAAACCCGCTTAACGCGCCGCCAGCAAACAAAGCTGCAAGGCCGTATGATACGAGGCCTCGAACGATTTCAGCGGTAAAAACTCAAACTTCGAGTGGAAGTTATGGGCGCCGGTGAAGAAGTTCGGGGTCAGCAGTCCTTTCGCCGAGAGCGCTGCGCCGTCGGTGCCGCCGCGCATTGGGGTCGGTTTTGGCGTGATGCCTAAACTCTCCATCGCTGCAAACATCAGGTCGATCGCCCGGCGATCTTCGCCGACCGCATTGCTAATGTTGCTGTAGGTATCTTCGATGTGCCAGTGCACCTTCGCGGTAGGGTGCTGGGCGGCGATTTTCTGCGCCACCTCGGCGATTTGCACCTTACGGGCAGCAAAGCCGTCCCGGTCGAAATCGCGAATATTGGCCTTCAACACCGCTTCGTTTTGCCCGGCCTGAATCCCGTTAAACCAGACATAGCCTTCGCGGCCTTCGGTATGTTCCGGGGTTTGCTGGCGATCGAAATGGCTGATGAAATCGGTCGCCATCAGCAGGGGGTTAACCAGCACCCCTTTCGCCGACATCGGGTGCGCCGTCACGCCGGTAAAGCGGATTTCCGCCGCCGCCGCGTTGAAGTTCTCGTAAACTATCTCCCCCAGCTCGCAGCAGTCGATGGTCCAGGCGAAATCCACATCGAAACGCTTCAGATCCAGCGCTTTTGCCCCACACAGACCGATCTCTTCATCCGGCACAAAGGCCACCACGATATCGCCATGCTGATGCTCGGCAGTGAGGTTTTCCAGCACCGTCATCACTACCGTGACCGCCGATTTGTTGTCGGCACCCAGTACGCTGGTGCCGTCGCTGAAGATGATCGCTTCGTTTGGATAGGCCAGGATTTCCGGGTGCTCGCTGACCCGCAGCCAGATGTCTTTGTCAACGTTGAGACAGAGATCATTTCCTGTGAAGGTCAGAATTTGCGGATTAATATCCGGTGATAATCCCACGTCGACGGTATCGATATGGGTGATAAACCCGATCCGTGGCGCGCCGGGAACGTTGCCCTTTTTCACCGCCGTGACGGTGGCAAATTCGTCGATCACAATATCATCCAGACCCAGCGATTCCAGCTCCTTCGCCAGCGCGCGCGCCATGTCATGCTGGCCGGGCGTGGAGGGCAGGGTTTTCACCTTTGGATCGCTCTGGCTGGTAATGGCCAGGTAGCGAAAAAAGCGTTGGGTTAATTGTCTGGTGAGCGCTGATGACATGGTGGATCCTTCTTTATTTGAGTTATCAGGTGTTTGCAAAATCACTTTAATGTTATTTATGGTTTGGCACGACAATAAATTCATTAGCCGTCAAATTAAAAGACAGGAAAACGCAATGAAAAGCAACCTCACAACCCTGGCACTGATCGTCGCCGCGCTGACGGTCAGTTCCACCGTTGCCGCCAAAACGCTGGTCTACTGTTCCGAAGGATCGCCGGAAAACTTTAACCCCCAACTCTATACCTCGGGCACCAGCGTGGATGCCAGCGCGGTGCCGGTTTATAACCGGCTGGTGGACTTCACCCCAGGCACAACCGAACTGGTCCCGAGCCTGGCAGAGAGCTGGGACGTCAGCGACGACGGCAAGGTGTATACCTTCCATCTGCGCAAAGGAGTGAAGTTCCAGAGCAACAAGGCCTTTACGCCGACGCGCGATTTTAATGCCGATGATGTGATCTTCTCGTTTATGCGACAGAAAGATGTCAATCATCCGTATCACAACGTCTCAAACGGCAGCTATTCCAACTTTGAAAGTCTGGAGTTTGGCAAGCTAATTACCGCCATCGATAAGGTCGATGACCAGACGGTACGTTTTACCCTCGCGCACCCGGAATCGCCATTTGTGGCCGACTTAGCCTGGTATTTCGCCTCGATCCTGTCGGCGGAATATGCTGACGCGATGATGAAAGCCGGCACGCCGGAAAAGGTCGATATGGACCCGATTGGTACCGGGCCATTTAAGCTGGCGCAGTATCAAAAAGATTCGCGGATCCTCTTTACCGCCTTCCCGGAATACTGGCAGGGCAAGGCCAAGCTGGACCGTCTGGTATTCAGCATCGTGCCGGATGCCTCGGTGCGTTTTGCCAAGCTCGAGAAAAACGAGTGTCAGGTGATGCCGTTCCCGAACCCGGCGGATCTGCCGCGGATGAAAGAAAACAAAGATCTGAATCTGATGAGCAAGGCGGGGCTGAATACCGGTTTCCTGGCGTTTAACACCCAAAAAGCGCCGCTGGATAACGTCAAAGTGCGTCAGGCGCTGGCGATGGCGATCAACAAACCGGCCATTATCGAGGCCGTTTTCCATGGCACCGGCACGGCGGCGAAGAACCTGCTGCCGCCAGGGGTATGGAGCGCGGACAGCGAGCTGAAAGACTACGACTACGATCCGGAAAAAGCTAAAGCGCTGCTGAAAGAGGCCGGGTTTGCCAACGGGATGACAATCGATCTGTGGGCGATGCCGGTTCAGCGTCCGTATAACCCGAACGCTAAACGCATGGCGGAGATGATCCAGGCCGACTGGGCGAAAATCGGCGTGCAAACCAAAGTGGTCACCTATGAGTGGGGCGAATACCTTAAGCGAGTGAAGGGCGGCGAGCATCAGGCGGCGCTGATGGGCTGGACCACAGCCACCGGCGATCCGGATAACTTCTTCGGTCCGTTATTTACCTGTACCTCGGCAAACGGCGGCTCGAATTCGGCCAAATGGTGTTATCAACCATTCGATAAAATTATTGCCGAAGCTAAATCAATAACCGATCGTGATAAACGAACGGCCTTGTACAAAGAAGCGCAGCAAATGATGCACGATCAAATGCCTGCGGTAATGATTGCCCACTCAACGATATTTGAGCCGGTGCGTAAAGAGGTCACTGGTTACGAAATTGACCCGTTCGGCAAACATTTATTCTGGCAAGTGGATATAAAATAACCGTTTAGCACTGCCCGCCGCAACGACGGGCAGTGTTTTTTCTATTTGTGCTGTCTTCGTCATTTTTTGATACTCCCTTTGTTTAAATCTTTTGCTATAACTTCAATTGCATATTTGCAATTAACAGGGATACATCCTTTATGCGTACAAATACTTTATTTAAAGTTGCCGCGCTCTCCGGTCTATTGCTTCTGGCGGGCTGTGCGTCAAAAGTGGCGGCGCCTGAACAATATTCAGGCTTTTTAAAAGACTACTCTGGGCTGAAAGAAACCACCTCTGCATCGGGTAAACCGACGCTGCGCTGGGTTGATCCGTCTTATAACGCAGCAAATTACGACAGCATTGTCTGGAACAATGTCACTTATTATCCGGCACCAAAGCCAACCACCCAGATCGGTCAACGCACTCTGGATGAACTGTTAAACTACACCAACAACAAAATGAAAACCGCTATCGGCCAGCGTAAGCCGATTGTGGCGTCGCCAGGCCCACGCAGCCTGATCTTCCGTGGCGCCATCACGGGGGTCAGCTCGCAGAAAGAAGGCCTGCAGTTCTATGAAGTTGTCCCTGTTGCGCTGGTCGTTGCCGGCACGCAGATGGCAACCGGTCACCGTACCATGGATACCCACCTCTATTTTGAAGGCGAGCTGATTGACGCCAAAACCAATAAGCCGGTACTCAAGGTCGTTCGTAAGGGTGAAGGTAAAGAACTGACTAACGAAAGTACACCAATGACCTTCGCTACTCTGAAGCAGGTTGTTGATGATATGGCCGCCGATGCGACCATGTTTGATGTTAATAAAACCAAATAACACCAGACCGGCCTGCATTGCGCAGGCCGGTTTTTTTTACGCCGTCCGCAGCCGCTTAACCCAGCTCTCCGGTTTGGCAAACATGACCAGATTCCCCGTTAAGATCAGCAGCAGCCCCGCAATGGCATTGCTGTGCCAGACATATCCCTCGTACAGCGTCGAGAAAGACAGCGCCACCAGTGGGAACAGCAGGGTGCTGTAGGCCGCTTTACCGGCACCTATCCGCCCAACCAGCGTAAAGTACGCGCCAAAGGCAATTACCGAGCCAAACAGGGCCAGGTAGAGCAGGGCACTCATGTAACTTACCGACCACACCGGGGTAAAATCATCCCCGCGGATTAGCGCAATTGCCCCCATCACCAGAGTGCCGTACAGCATCGCCCAGGCGTTGGTGGTCATCGTTTCCAGCCCGTTACGCTGATGGCGCAGGCTGATCATGTTTCCGAGCGAGAAACCGTAGGTGCCCAGCGCCGACAGGGCAATGCCGAACAGCAGGCCCGCGTTCCAGCCGCTGGCGAGCAGATCGCTCCAGAACAGGGTAACGATGCCGAGCAGCCCCAGTGCCGCCGCCAGATAAAAGCGTGCAGGCGGGCGCTGACCAAAGAACAGGAAGCTGTTCAGGGCGTTATACAGCACCGCCATCGAGAAAATCACCGACTCCAGCCCGGTGTTGATGTACCCGGCCGCAGTATAAAAACACCAGAAGTTGAAGCAGAAGACGCAGCAGCCCTGCAGTCCGCAGAAGAGGTGATCGCGTAACGCCAGCGGGCGCAGGCGGCGCAGGATCAGCAGCACCGCCATGATGGTGGCGGTGGCGACGGCGAAGCGCCAGAAAATAGAGACCGGGGCCGGCACCGGTCCCTGTTGTAAGAAGATGGCAATCCAGGTGGTGCCCCAAATCACCACCACCAGCGCGTACAGTAATGCGTTCATATTTATTCTCGTATTGGCAAAGTCTGCGTCCAGTATGGCGGCACAAGGCGCTGGCCTCTTTCACCAGCTTGCGGTGGACTTGCATATTCTTGCGCTTTTTTGCCATCGGCAGAGAACAAGACTGGCACTGGCTGGCAGATCTTTTTAGACTGAAACATTCTGGTGAATGGATATGTGGGACGTTATGGCTGAGATGTATGGTGCCTTTGAAAATCTGCGCAAGCATAAAGCGGTATTGCACAATGCCGTCGCGTTGAATTCGGGGATCCATCTTGCGGCCTGGTCTAATAAACGCGACACCATTACCCAGTATTGTGACCATCATACCCTGAGCCTGTACATCGCCGACGGTTACGAGAGCTACCACAAAACCCGCGCGGGCTGGAAAAACGGCGGTGGCCCGGATCGATTCTGCCTGATGCCCAAAGAGAGCGAGTCCAGCTGGGATATCCGCGACGATCTGTCGTTTGTGCATCTCTACTGTACTGACGATCACCTGCGTCACGTGGGGGAGCAGATCTGGGACAAGAGCCCGCACGCGCTCTCGCTCGATGAAAGCCTGTTTGGCGATGATGCGAAAATCACCGCCCTGTATCGCCATTTTATCCTCGGCTGCGACTGGCAGCAGAGCGCCAATCAGCTGACGCTGAGCACCGCCTCCACGCTGTTACTCACCCATCTGGTGCAGCATTACAGCAACGTCCAGTGGGCGCTGCCGACGGTGACCGGTGGTCTGTCGCCGTATGTATTACGCAACGTGCTGGGGTTTATCGAAGATAATCTCGCCCAGCCGCTGACCCTGGCGGATCTGGCAACCCAGGCGGCGTTAAGCGAATACCATTTTGCACGTATGTTCCGCCAGTCGATGCAGCTGGCGCCCCATCAGTACGTGATGCAGCGGCGGATGGAGAAGGCCAAAGCATTAGTGCGATCCACCCGCCAGCCGCTGACCGAGATTGCGCTGGCCTGCGGGTTCAGCTCGGCCAGCCATTTCAGTAACCGCTTTCGCGCCGCCACAGGATTTACGCCGTCCCAGCTACGCGCGGCGAGTGCGTGATAGCAGGGCGTAACACACGCCCCCGGCAATCAATCCCCAGAACGCCGATCCAATCCCGGCCAGCGTCACCCCGCTGGCGGTCAGCAGAAACGTCACAATCGCCGCATCGCGCTCGGTTTCATTGTGCAGGGCCTGGTGCAGGCTACCGCCAATGGTGCCCAGCAGCGCCAGCCCCGCCAGGGTCTGGATCCAGCTTAGCGGCAGTGCCGCCATTAGCCCACTGATTGACCCGCCAAAAATCCCTGCCAGCAGATAGAACACGCCCGCGGCGGCGGCGGCCAGCCAGCGTTTGCTGGCATCGGGGTGCGCATCCGGGCTCTGGCAGATGGCGGCGGTGATCGCCGCGATGCAAATCGAGTACACCCCGAACGGTGACAGTAGCAGCGCCAGCCCGCCGGTAAAGACGATCAGCGGCGAAACGGCCACCGGATAGCCGGAGGCTTTCATCGTCGCGAACCCCGGCGCATTCTGCGAGGCCATGGTGACCAGGAAGAAGGGCAGACCGATGCTAATCAGCGTGGTCAGGGTAAAGGTCGGGGCGATAAATTCCGGCATCACCACCGAGAAGGTTAGCCTTTCAGTGACAACGTCACCGTTCAGTGCCGCCACGGCACCACCCACCAGCAGAGTCGCGACAATCGCATAGCGCGGGGCGAAGGCTTTGGTCAGAAGCCACGCCAGCAGCATACTGCCGCACAGCAGCAGGTGGCCTTCAATGTTGCTAAACGCCTGCAGGCCAAAGCGCAGCAGGACGCCCGCCAGCATCGCCGCCGCCAGCGAATGGGGGATAATTTTCATCAGCCGGGCAAACAGGCCGCTGACCCCACAAATCAGGATCAGAGCATTGGCAAAGATAAAGATGCCGATGGTCTCCGACAGGGTTACGCCCTGCAGGCTGGTGGCCAGCAGCGCCGCTCCCGGCGTTGACCAGGCGGTGAGCACCGGGGCTTTATACCACCACGACAGCGCCAGGGTGCTGACCCCCATGCCGATCCCCAGCGCAGTCATCCAGCCTGCAATCTGCGGCGCGGTGGCCCCTGCCGCTGCGGCCGCCTGCCAGATGATGGCGGCGGAGCTGGCGTAGCCGACCAGCACGGCGACAAAGCCCGATAATACCGTGGGGAAGGTCAGAGATGAGGCGCGCATAAAAAACTCCGTTGTGCGTTATAACAGCCAGAAAGGTATCACTGTGCGTTATAGCATACAAGTGCTACACTCGCCGCAACGGGAGGGGTTATGGACATCACGCAACATCTTGCACTGACACTGAAAACGCTGCGCCAGGCGCGCGGCTGGAGTTTGTCGAAGCTGGCGGAAGAGACGGGCGTCTCAAAGGCGATGCTCGGTCAGGTGGAGCGGAATGAATCCAGCCCGACGGTCTCGACGCTGTGGAAAATCGCCACCGGGCTGAACGTGCCGTTCTCGACCTTTATCAGCCCCGAAGCGGACGCTGCGCCGGTGTTCGATCCGCAGCAGCAGGCGATGGTGGTCAAACCGCTGTTCCCCTGGGATGACGCGCTAAAATACGACCACTTTTCCATCACCCTCGCGCCGGGCACCCTGAGCGAATCAACCCCGCATGAGTCCGGGGTGATTGAACATGTGGTAGCGATCAGCGGCGAGCTGGAGATGCAGATCGACGGCGTCTGGCGCGTAATTCCGCCGGATAGCGGCCTGCGTTTCGCTGGCGACAAACCGCACGCCTACCGTAACAGCAGCAGCCAGACGGTACACTTTCACTCCCTGATCCATTATCCCCGCTAAAGGCACGCAAAACTGTTTCGTTGACGCAGCGTTCTGACTACAATGGCCGCCATTTTGACCATAACGGATAACGACGAAGCATGCGCCTGCCATCCCATCAACTTGAACTTTTAAGCCCGGCTCGTGACGCCGCCATTGCCCGCGAAGCGATCCTTCACGGCGCGGATGCGGTCTATATCGGCGGCCCTGGATTTGGCGCTCGCCATAATGCCAGCAACAGCCTGCGCGATATCGCCGATCTGGTGCCGTTCGCCCACCGCTTTGGGGCGAAGGTGTTCGTGACCCTGAACACCATTCTTCATGATGATGAACTGGAACCGGCGCAGCGGATGATCACCGACCTGTACCAGACTGGCGTTGATGCGCTGATCGTGCAGGATATGGGGGTTCTCGAGCTGGATATCCCACCGATTGAGCTGCACGCCAGCACTCAGTGCGATATCCGCAGCGTGGAAAAAGCGAAATTCCTGGCCGATGCGGGCTTTACCCAGATCGTGCTGGCGCGTGAGCTGAACCTCAATCAGATCCGCGACATCCACCAGGCCGCCGATGCCACCATCGAATTCTTTATCCACGGCGCCCTGTGCGTGGCCTATTCCGGGCAGTGCAATATCTCTCACGCACAAACCGGGCGCAGCGCCAACCGCGGCGACTGCTCCCAGGCCTGCCGTCTGCCGTACACCCTGAAAGACGATCAGGGCCGGGTGGTCGCCTTTGATAAACACCTCCTGTCGATGAAAGACAATGACCAGACTGCCAACCTGGCTCAGCTTATCGACGCGGGCGTGCAGTCCTTCAAGATTGAAGGGCGCTACAAAGACATGAGCTACGTGAAGAACATCACTGCCCATTACCGCCAGATGCTGGACGCAATTATTGAAGATCGCGGCGACCTGGCGCGCAGCTCTGCCGGACGTACCGAGCACTTCTTTATTCCGTCGACCGACAAGACCTTCCACCGCGGCAGCACCGACTACTTTGTGAATGCGCGTAAAGACGATATCGGTGCCTTCGACTCGCCGAAGTTTATCGGCCTGCCGGTGGGTGAAGTGCTGAAGGTGGCGAAAGATTTTCTTGATGTGGAAGTCACCGAGCCGCTGGCGAACGGCGATGGGCTGAACGTAATGATCAAGCGTGAAGTTGTCGGCTTCCGCGCCAATACGGTAGAAAAAACCGCTGAAAACCGCTATCGCGTCTGGCCGAACGAAATGCCGGCCGACCTGTATAAAGCGCGTCCCCACGCGGCCCTGAACCGTAACCTGGACCATAACTGGCAGCAGGCGCTGCAGAAAACCTCCAGCGAACGTCGCATTGCGGTGGATATTGAACTGGGCGGCTGGGAAGAACAGCTGATCCTGACGATGACCAGCGAAGATGGCATCAGCGTAACGCATACCCTGGACGGACAGTTTGAGGTGGCGAACAACGCTGAGAAAGCGATGAACAGCCTGAAAGACGGCGTCGCCAAACTGGGCCAGACGATTTATTTCGCCCGGGATATTCAGGTAAATCTGCCGGATGCGCTGTTCGTGCCGAACAGCCTGCTGAACCAGTTCCGCCGTGAAACCGCCGAGATGCTCGATACCGCGCGTCTGGAAAACTACCCACGCGGCAGCCGCAAAGCGGTCAGTGTGCCGCCTCCGGTCTACCCGGACACCCATCTTTCGTTCCTGGCAAACGTCTACAACCATAAGGCGCGGGCGTTCTATCAGCGCTATGGCGTGACCTTGATTGATGCGGCCTATGAAGCACATGAAGAGAAGGGGGATGTGCCGGTGATGATCACCAAACATTGCCTGCGCTTTGCCTTTAACCTCTGTCCAAAGCAGGCGAAAGGCAACATCAAGAGCTGGAAAGCGACCCCGATGCAGCTGGTTAACGGGGATGAAGTGTTAACCCTGAAATTCGACTGCCGTCCGTGCGAAATGCACGTTATTGGCAAGATGAAAAATCACATCTTCAAAATGCCTCAGCCTGGCAGCATCGTCGCGTCCGTCAGCCCTGACGAACTGCTGAAAACGCTGCCGAAGCGTAAGGGCAGTTAATTAGCGAAAGTGAGTATCCGGTTTGCGCGACTTCTGCCAGTGGTGATGTTCGCGCAACCCTTCTGCCGACTCCTCCGCCACGGCACGCAGCTCATCGCTGTCGGCTTCATGGCGCAGCTGTTGCTCCACATTCTTCACCCATAAAAAATGATGCCCCACATGTCCCGCCATCAGTTGACCGGAAAATAACGCACAGGTCAGCAACACTACCGATAACACTCTTGTAAACATTCTGCCACCACCCGGTTACGTTGAGCGGCCATCATGCCGATAGTTGCGTTGGGTTATTATTCAGGAATTCAAATTCACGCAAAGGATTTGTCAGTTTTTGTCAGCCGGGCGACGCGATATCGCCCGGCTGGTAGGAGGGAATTTAGTGTGATTTAAAGCCTGCCGCCGTCATCAGTACGCGGAAGAACATGCCCACCAGCGCCAGCGCCAGCACGCTACCGCCCCAGATAATGACCAGCCACATCAGGCGTTTCCAGACAGAATGTTGCATCAGTGATAGCCCTCCCCAGGCTGGACTTTTCCGCGAAACACGTAATAGCTCCAGAAAGTGTAGACAAGGATGATCGGGATAATAAACAGCGCCCCCACCAGCATAAAGCCCTGGCTCTGCGGCGGAGCCGCGGCCTGCCACAGGGTGATCGACGGCGGGATGATATGCGGCCAGATGCTGATCCCCAGCCCGCTAAAGCCGAGGAACACCAGCCCGAGGGTCAACACGAACGGCAGGTGATGGCTGTGCGGATTGTTCAGGCTGCGCCACTGCCACAGGCTGAGGGCGATAACCAGCAGCGGCACCGGCAGCAGGAAGAACAGATTCGGCAGGCTGAACCAGCGTGCGGCGATCGCGGGCTGGGCCAGAGGGGTCCAAAGGCTGATCGCCGCGATAATCCCCAGCAGGGCCAGCAGCAGACGCTTAGACGCCCGGCGCATCCGCGCCTGCAGCGGGTTTTCGCTTTTCATCACCAGCCAGGTTGCGCCTAAAAAGGCGTAGGCGATCACCAGCCCCAGGCCGCAGAACAGGTTGAACGGAGTAAACCAGTCGAACGCGCCGCCGCTATAAGCACGACCCGTCACCTCGAAGCCGTTAATCACCGCCCCGACCACCACCCCCTGAGTGAAGGTCGCCAGCACGGAGCCACCCACAAAGGCTTTATCCCAGAAGGGACGGTGCGCGGGCGTGGCTTTAAAACGAAATTCGAACGCCACTCCGCGAAATATCAGTCCCAGCAGCATTAAGGTCAGCGGGATGGTCAGGGCATCGATGATCACTGCGTAGGCCAGCGGAAACGCACCGAACAGCGCCGCGCCGCCCAGCACCAGCCAGGTTTCGTTCCCGTCCCACACGGGGGCGACGCTGTTGACCATCACATCCCGGTCATCGGCATCCCGAATGGCGGGAAACAGGATGCCAATCCCAAGGTCAAACCCGTCCATCACGATATACATCAGGGTGGCGAAGACAATAATCACAAACCAGATAAGGGAGAGATCGATACCCATTATGGTGTCTCCTGAGACGTCACTGCCGAGAGAGGACGCGCCGGGCGGCCATCGTTTTCTGTTGGGAAACTTTCATCTTCCTGCGGGCCTTTTTTAATCAGCCGCACCATATAGCTGTAGCCGACGCCAAACACCGAGGTGTAGACCACGATAAAGGCCAGCAGGCTGACGCTCATATGCAGATCGCCATGCGCCGATACCGCGTCTTTGGTGCGTTGCAGACCGTAGACGATCCACGGCTGGCGGCCCACTTCGGTGGTTACCCACCCGGCGAGGATCGCAATCAGCCCGGACGGCCCCATCAGCAGGGCAAACCACAGGAAAGGGCGCGAGTGGTAGAGTCGCTGCTTGTAGCGCAACCACAGGGCCACCGTGCCGAGAAGCAGCATCAGCATCCCCAGCCCGGCCATAATGCGGAACGACCAGAAGACCATCGTTGAATTCGGCCGGTCTTCTTTCGCGAACTCTTTCAGGGCCGGAACCTGCTTGTCGAGGCTGTGGGTGAGGATCAGGCTCCCGAGTGCCGGGATTTCCAGCCCGTACTTGGTGCGCTCCTGCTCCATATCCGGCCAACCAAACAGCAGCAGCGGCGTCGGCTCGCCCGGCACGTTTTCCCAGTGGCCTTCAATGGCGGCAATTTTGGCGGGCTGATACTTCAGGGTATTCAGGCCGTGCATATCACCGACCATCGCCTGAATAGGGGCCACGATCAGCGTCATCCACAGCGCCATCGAGAACATATGGCGAATGGCGGGGGTATTGTTGCCGCGCAGCAGATGCCATGCACCGGAGGCGGCGACAAACAGCGCGCTGCTGAGGAAGGCGGCAATCGACATGTGCAGCAGGCGATACGGGAAGGAGGGGTTAAACACCACTGCAAACCAGTCTACCGGTACTACTACGCCGTTGACGATCTCATAGCCCTGCGGGGTGTGCATCCAGCTGTTCGACGCCAGGATCCAGAAGGTGGAGATGATGGTGCCCAGCGCCACCATGCAGGTGGCGAAGAAGTGCAGGCCTGGCCCAACTTTGTTCCAGCCAAACAACATCACGCCAAGAAAACCGGCTTCGAGGAAGAAGGCGGTGAGCACTTCATAGGTCAGCAGCGGGCCGGTAATGCTGCCAGCAAACTGGGAAAAACCGCTCCAGTTAGTGCCAAACTGATAGGCCATCACCAGCCCGGAGACCACGCCCATGCCGAAGTTGACGGCGAAGATCTTCGACCAGAAATGGTACAGCGAGCGCCAGACGGGGTTTTTGCTTTTCAGCCACAACCCCTCCAGCACCGCCAGATAGCTGGCGAGGCCAATGGTAATCGCCGGGAAAATAATGTGGAAGGAGACAGTAAACGCAAACTGGATCCTCGCCAGATGAAACGCATCTAAACCAAACATGCACAACCTCAAGGTCAATCGTTGTGTCTGTTATGGTAAAGAGCCAGGGCGCTAAGTATCAGAGACAGAAAAGGGGAATTTATATATAACAGTTTGATGAAGTGGTGGGGTTTTATTGTGCTGTTATAGGGTTGCGGGGCGCTATGCCTCGCAACGTTAAAGATGTTCTTATCGATGTAGAAAACGGGCGATAAGCCAAATCAGAAGGGTAGTTAAAAGCAGAGATAATATCGACAAGGCGAAAATGTACCGGTCATACCATTCAGCCTCGGTTAGAAATCCAAATTTTTCGGTGTAGATATCATATAAATAGACGTCAGGCATAAAGGCGCTGAGTAAAGAGTAAACGATACAGAGCAGTGCTAACTGGCTTAGCCATATTGCTAGGCAGGCTATCGGTCTCATATTTTTCCACGCCGTATAAAACGGCTTTTAAACAAAAAATGGAGAATTTTCTCAGGTATGCCAATGAAGAGCCTGCAGAAAATAACTATGTAAATCAGGAAAAGAGATACCAGACGATGACTTTTTTAATGTGTTTCATTGTGTAGCCAAAGATTCGCTGGAATTGCCATGCCAAACTCCTTTTGTCCATTAATGTAAAAAAAAGGCGTTACTAAACACTGATTCCTCAATGAAAACCAGTCATAACGTGCCATAAATAAACATTATAAATCATGGTGTTATATAGATATTGGTGATTTTACAGGTCCCCGTTACGCGACTACACGTTATAAAAAAGTGTCTTTATGATGTTTCTGCATAAAAACCCTTGCTTCCTTTCCTATAACGTGCGTTAATGATTCTTCGGTTTGAAATCAAAAAAATATCTGTCGCCGTCTCTTAAAGCATTTCTCAACACGTTGTGCCTCTCCGCAGCCTCTCTTGGGTCTTTTCTTTACGTTCTGAACGCTCTGATTAGTTTTGTCTCAGACCACTATCGCCTTATAAGGCCCAATTAGCATTTGACGTTTTTACGTTCAGGAGATTTACATGAGTTCTAATATCCATTTTCGTTGCCCGTGCTGTCATGGCTCGCAATACCGTACTTCAGCATTCGACGTGTCTGAAAAGAATCCACTCGGCGCGAAATGCATTTTCTGCAAGTCGTCGATGATCACCTTCGACCATTTAGCTGCGCTGCAGCACGCTATGCAGGTTCCGTTTGCACTGCGTAAGTAACACATCAGGCGCCGTCACGCCTGTTGACCTCCTTTCAAACCTATAACAGTTCAATAATCCTGCCTTTTTTCTCCTGCTGATATACTATGTTGAGCAGCAAGGAGAACCCCATGAAAAAATACCAGCGCCTGGCGCAGCAAATCATTTCGCAGATCGAACTTGGCGTCTGGCAACCCGGCGATAAGCTGCCGTCGCTGCGCGAGCAGGTGGTCAGTAGCGGAATGAGCTTTATGACCGTCGGTCATGCGTATCAGATGCTGGAGAGCCAGGGGCGGATCGTGGCGCGTCCCCAGTCGGGGTATTACGTCGCAGCCCGTCCCACCGGTCAGCAGCCGATGCCGCCAGCGCAGGTGATGCGCGACGAGGCGGTGGACATCAACACCTACATTTTCGACGTGCTTCAGGCCAGCCGCGATCCCTCGGTGGTGCCGTTTGCCTCGGCCTTTCCCGATCCGCGCCTGTTTCCGTTACAGCAGCTTAACCGCTCGCTGGCGAACGTCAGCAAAACCGCCACCGCGATGAGCGTTATCGAGAACCTGCCGCCGGGCAACGTCGATCTGCGCCACGCCATTGCCCGCCGCTATGCCCAGCAGGGGATGAATATCTCCCCGGATGAAATCGTCATTACTGCGGGCGCGCTCGAAGCGCTGAATCTCAGCCTGCAGGCGGTGACCGAACCGGGCGACTGGGTGATTGTCGAAAACCCCTGCTTTTACGGGGCACTGCAGGCGCTTGAGCGGCTCAAGCTCAAAGCGCTGTCGGTGGCCACCGACGTGCACGAAGGCATCGACCTCAATGCGCTGGCTCAGGCGCTGAACGACTATCCGGTCAAGGCCTGCTGGCTGATGACCAACGGGCAAAATCCGTTGGGCTTTACGCTCAGCGCCGACAAAAAAGCGCAGCTGGTAGCCTTGCTGACTCAGCATAACGTCACCTTGATTGAGGATGACGTCTACAGTGAGCTCTATTATGGGCGTGAAAAACCGCTTCCGGCGAAAGCATGGGATCGCGCGGACATGACCTTACACTGTTCATCGTTTTCGAAATGTCTGGTGGCCGGGTTCCGCATTGGCTGGGTGGCCGCCGGGAAACATGCCCGCCGCATCCAGCAGTTACAGCTGATGAGCACCTTATCCACCAGTTCACCGATGCAGCTGGCGCTGGTGGATTATCTCGCCACCAAACGCTACGACGCGCACCTGCGGCGCTTGCGCCGCACGCTGGCCGAGCGCAAACAGCAGGCGTGGCAAGCGCTGCTGCGCCACATGCCCGCCGAGGTAAAGATCCACCACAGCGACAGCGGCTATTTCTTATGGCTGGAGCTGCCCGCTCCGCTGGATGCCGGTGAACTTAGCGCCCAGGCGCTGGCGCATCACATCAGCATTGCGCCGGGGAAGATGTTCTCCACCTCCGACACCTGGACGCCGTTTTTCCGCTTTAATACCTCGTGGGCATGGGGAGAGCGAGAAGAACAGGCGGTTGCCCAGCTGGCGGCAATAATTTACGGGATGTTAACTCACCATAACGCGTATTTACCCGCACCTTAAGATCGCCCCCGAATAAACATTCTGCTTCTTTTAAAAACGCCGCACTGTATTTGCGGCGTTTTTCATTGTCGTCCATAGGAAATATGCATAACGCCCGCCGGCGCTAACTCCTTGTCTATAATCCAGTTAACGGGTAATGCGCCCCCGGTCACAACCTGATGAAAATTCCAGTACCTGCCGGGTGCGCCGCATTTACGCGGTCTACGTTTAATGTGGGAGATATTCTACCGGCATGGCCGCCGTCAGATTTCATTGCGACAGGAGTAAAAGGTATGAGCAAAAAATTTGCCCGTAGCAGTCTGTGCGCGCTCAGTATGACTATTTTGACTGCGCAGGCGGCGGAGCCCCCAAAAGAACTCGGTAAAGCAGAAGGGCGGCTGGATATCATTGCCTGGCCGGGTTATATCGAACGTGGCCAGACCGATAAAAATTATGACTGGGTCAGCCAGTTTGAAAAAGAGACCGGCTGCAAGGTCAACGTCAAAACCGCTGCCACATCCGATGAGATGGTCAGCCTGATGGCGAAGGGCGGTTACGACCTGGTGACCGCCTCGGGCGATGCCTCTCTGCGCCTGATCATGGGCAAGCGCGTGCAGCCAATCAACACCGCGCTGATCCCGGCGTGGAAAACCATCGACCCGCGCATGGTCAACGGGGAATGGTTTAACGTTGACGGAAAAGTCTACGGCACGCCGTATCAGTGGGGGCCTAACCTGCTGATGTACAACACCAAAACCTTCCCGACGCCGCCTGACAGCTGGGCCGTGGTGTTCAAAGAGCAAAATCTCCCGGACGGTAAAACCAATAAAGGACGTGTGCAGGCCTACGATGGCCCGATCTACATCGCCGATGCGGCGCTGTTCGTCAAAGCCACCCAACCGGAGCTGGGGATCAGCGATCCGTATGAACTGACCGAAGCCCAGTACGCCGCGGTGGTGAAAGTGCTGAAAGACCAGCATGCGCTCATCCACCGCTACTGGCACGATACCACCGTCCAGATGAGTGATTTCAAAAATGAAGGGGTGGTCGCCTCCAGCGCCTGGCCGTATCAGGCCAACGCCCTGAAAGCGGAGAACCAGCCCATTGCCACCGTGTTCCCGAAAGAGGGGGTCACCGGCTGGGCGGATACCACCATGCTGCACACCGACGCCAAACATCCGGTCTGCGCCTACAAGTGGATGAACTGGTCCCTGACGCCAAAAGTACAGGGCGATCTGGCCGCGTGGTTCGGCTCGCTGCCGGTGGTGCCGGAGGGGTGTAAAGCCAGTACCCTGCTGGGCGAGAAAGGCTGCGAAACCAACGGCTACACCTGGTTCGACAAGATCAGTTTCTGGAAAACCCCGACCGCCAGCGACGGTAAATATGTTCCATATAACCGCTGGGTTCAGGACTATATCGCCATCATGGGTGGTCGCTAGCGCAGGGAAACGACTATGACGTACGCAGTAGAATTTAACGAGGTCTCTCGCCTGTATGGCGAGGTGCGTGCGGTGGATGGGGTCACAATCCAGATTCGCGACGGCGAGTTTTTCTCCATGCTGGGGCCTTCGGGCTCCGGCAAAACCACCTGCCTGCGGCTGATCGCCGGTTTCGAACAGCTGAGCGGCGGCGCAATGACCATCTTTGGCAAAAACGCCAGCGAACTCCCGCCCTGGGAGCGCGACGTCAATACCGTCTTCCAGGACTACGCCCTGTTTCCCCACATGTCGATCCTCGAAAACGTCGCCTACGGGCTGATGGTGAAAGGGATCAACAAAACCACCCGTCAGGCACAGGCCCGCGAGGCGCTGGAACGGGTCGACCTGAGCTTTGCCGAAAAGCGCAAACCCTCCCAGCTGTCGGGGGGGCAACGACAGCGGGTGGCGATCGCCCGCGCGCTGGTCAATCAACCCCGGGTGCTGCTGCTGGATGAACCGCTGGGCGCGCTCGATCTCAAACTGCGCGAGCAGATGCAGTTTGAGCTGAAAAAACTGCAGCAGGAGCTGGGCATCACCTTTATTTTCGTTACCCACGATCAGGGCGAAGCCCTGTCGATGTCGGATCGGGTGGCGGTGTTTAACAACGGTCGTATCGAACAGGTCGATACCCCGCGCGAGCTCTATCTGCGTCCACGGACCCCGTTTGTCGCCAGCTTTGTCGGCACCTCGAACGTCTTTAGCGACGCTCTGGCCCGACGCGTCTGCGGCATGTCAGGCAGTTACTCGCTGCGCCCGGAACATATCAGCCTCAACGCAGGCGGCGAGATCCAGGTGCAGGGCCGGGTGCAGGCGGTGCAGTTCCAGGGGGCGGCGACCCGCTTCGAGCTGCGCCTTGCGGAAGGGGAAAAGCTGCTGGTGAGCCAGCCGAACATCAGCGGCTCAACGATTGTGTCGGGCGTTGAGAACGGGCAACTGGTTACCGCGTCGTGGGCGCGCGAGGCGATGGTACCGCTGCATGAGGAGAGGTGAGATGGACATGAGCGTATCCCCTCCACCGGCATCGCACGGGCTGTCGGGGCGCCTGTCGGCGCTGTTCTGGCGTCGGCCATCGCTGGGGCTGTTCTTGCTCCTGCTTGGCCCGCTGATGTGGTTTGGTATCGTCTATCTGGGATCGCTCCTGACCCTTCTGTGGCAAGGTTTTTACACCTTCGACGACTTCACGATGGCGGTGACGCCCGACCTGACGCTGGCCAATATCCGCGCGCTGTTTCAACCCGCCAACTACGACATCATTCTGCGCACCCTGACCATGGCGATTGCCGTCACTGTGGGCAGCGCGATTCTGGCCTTTCCGATGGCATGGTACATGGCGCGCTACACCCGCGGTAAATGGAAAGCCTTCTTTTACATTGCGGTGATGCTGCCGATGTGGGCCAGCTATATCGTCAAAGCCTACGCCTGGACGCTGCTGCTGGCGAAAGGCGGGGTGGCCCAGTGGTTTCTGGAGGCGATGGGGCTGGAGCCGCTGCTCACCGCGCTGCTGACGGTGCCCGGCATTGGCGGCAGCACGCTGTCGACCTCCGGGCTGGGGCGTTTCCTGGTGTTCGTCTATATCTGGCTGCCGTTTATGATCCTGCCGGTGCAGGCGGCGCTGGAACGCTTGCCGCCATCGCTGCTGCAGGCCTCTGCGGATCTCGGGGCCAGGCCGCGTCAGACCTTCCGCTACGTGGTACTGCCGCTGGCGATACCGGGAATTGCGGCGGGGTCGATTTTCACCTTCTCCCTGACGCTGGGGGACTTTATTGTCCCGCAGCTGATTGGCCCGCCGGGCTACTTCATCGGGCAGATGGTCTACTCCCAGCAGGGTGCAGTGGGCAATATGCCGATGGCGGCGGCCTTTACGCTGGTGCCGATTGTTTTGATTACGATTTATCTGGCGTTCGTGAAGCGCCTGGGAGCGTTTGATGCACTCTGAACGCGCACCGCTGTTCTTAAAAATAGCCACCTGGGGCGGGGTAATCTTTCTCCACTTCCCGCTGCTGATCATTGCCATCTATGCTTTTAATACCGAGGACGCCGCCTTCAGCTTTCCGCCGCAGGGGCTGACCCTGAAGTGGTTCAGCATCGCGGCTGCGCGCAGCGACATTATCGATTCGGTGACGTTGTCACTTAAAATCGCCGCGCTGTCGACGGTGATTGCGCTGGTGCTGGGTACGCTGGCGGCGGCGGCCCTGTGGCGGCGAGAGTTCTTTGGTAAAAACGCCATCTCGCTAATGCTGATTTTGCCCCTTGCCCTGCCGGGGATCATCACCGGTCTGGCGCTGCTGACGGCGTTTAAAACCATCAATCTGGAGCCGGGTTTTTTCACCATCATTCTCGGTCACGCCACGTTCTGTGTGGTGGTGGTGTTCAATAACGTGATTGCCCGCTTCCGGCGTACCTCCTGGAGCCTGGTGGAGGCATCCATGGATCTTGGTGCCAACGGCTGGCAAACCTTTCGCTATGTGGTGCTACCCAATCTGGGATCGGCCCTGCTGGCCGGGGGGATGCTGGCGTTTGCGCTGTCGTTCGATGAGATCATCGTAACGACCTTTACCGCCGGACATGAGCGCACGCTGCCGCTGTGGCTGTTAAATCAGCTCGGTCGCCCGCGCGATGTGCCGGTAACGAACGTGGTGGCGCTGCTGGTGATGCTGGTAACGACCATTCCTATTCTGGGGGCCTGGTGGCTAACCCGCGAAGGCGAGACCGTCGCTGGCAGCGGGAAATAACGTTGATTTCAACAGGACAATGCTATGCAAACTCAACTGCTGATTAATGGTGAACTGGTCAATGGCGAAGGCGAAAAACAGCCGGTGTACAACCCGGCGACCGGCGAACTGATTCTGGAGATCGCCGAAGCTTCTGCCGCACAGGTGGATGCTGCCGTTCAGGCCGCCGACAAGGCCTTTGCCAACTGGGGACAATCGACGCCGAAAACCCGTGCCGAGTGCCTGCTCAAGCTGGCGGATGTGATAGACGAGAACGCCGACACGCTGGCGCGGCTGGAGTCGCAGAACTGCGGCAAACCGCTGCACTGCGTGCTGGGGGACGAAATCCCGGCGGTGGCCGATGTGTTTCGCTTTTTTGCCGGGGCCGCGCGCAGCCTGCACGGGCTGGCGGCGGGCGAGTATCTTGACGGCCACACCTCAATGATCCGCCGCGACCCGGTGGGCGTGGTCGCCTCCATCGCGCCGTGGAACTATCCGCTGATGATGGCGGCGTGGAAGCTGGGCCCGGCGCTGGCCGCCGGTAACTGCGTGGTGATCAAACCGTCGGAAATCACGCCACTGACCGCCCTGAAGCTGGCCGAACTGGCGAAAGACATTTTCCCGGCCGGGGTAATCAACGTGCTGTTTGGTCGCGGGAAGACCGTCGGCGATCCGCTGACCGGACATGAAAAGGTGCGGATGGTGTCGCTCACCGGCTCCATCGCCACTGGGGAACACATTATCGGGCATACCGCCTCGTCGATTAAACGCACCCACATGGAGTTGGGCGGCAAAGCCCCGGTGATTGTTTTTGACGACGCCGACCTCGACGCAGTCGTGGAGGGGGTTCGCACCTTTGGCTACTATAACGCCGGACAGGACTGTACCGCCGCCTGTCGGATCTACGCCCAAAAGGGCATCTATGCGGCACTGGTTGAAAAACTGGGCGCGGCGGTTGCCAGCCTGAAAATCGGTGCCCCTGAAGATGAAAGCACCGAGCTGGGGCCGTTAAGTTCCCAGGCGCATCTCGACCGGGTGTCTAAAGCGGTGGACGAGGCCAAAGCGCTGGCGCATATCCAGGTGGTTACCGGCGGCAGCAAGCATGACGGGGGCGGGTATTACTTCCAGCCAACGCTGCTGGCTGGCGCAAAACAGGAGGATGCCATCGTCCAGCAGGAGGTGTTTGGCCCGGTGGTGAGCGTTACCGAATTCGATGATGAAGCGCAGGTATTAGGCTGGGCCAACGATTCCCGGTACGGGCTGGCGTCCTCGGTCTGGACTCAGGACGTGGGCCGCGCGCACCGGATCAGCGCCCGGCTGCAGTACGGCTGCACCTGGGTGAACACCCACTTTATGCTGGTCAGCGAAATGCCGCACGGCGGGATGAAGCTGTCGGGTTACGGGAAAGATATGTCGTCGTACAGTCTTGAAGATTACACCGTGGTTCGGCACATCATGATCAAACACTGATTAACTGTGGTCGGCGGCATATTAAATATATTTGAATGGTGAATGTATTTAATCTGCCGCTGGCCACACCCTTGCGCATAAAGAATATATCGTCTGCTTTTGGCGATTATCCCCTAAATAAAATCTTTCTCGGGCCGATAGAGTAATTAGACCAGATTAAAGACGCCACTACCCATGCTTGGAATTAATCATAACGAGATTGCCGGGCTCTCGCTTAAGTCCCGAAAAGCCAACAGCTCAATGCTTTCTCAGACCATTGAGCGTCTCTCATCCGGACTGCGCATCAATAGCGCGAAAGATGACGCGGCCGGGCAGGCGATTGCCAACCGGATGCTCGCCAACATTAATGCCGACAGCGTGATCGGTCGCGGGCTGGATGATGCGATAAGTCTGGCACAGACGGCAGAAGGCAGCCTGAGCGATATCGGCGCGATGCTGATCAGGGCCAAAAGCCTGGCGATTCAGGCCGCGAACGGGACGTTATCGGATTCGGACCTGATCAGCATCAACAACGAATATCAGCAGATTCTGGCGAATATTACCCAGGTCTCGGAACAGACTGAGATCTTCGGGCAATATCCGTTGGCAACCGACAAGCCGGTATTACCCCCCTTACTGGTGGGTGACGTTGCACCGTTACACAGTAAATTTCCCGTGGCCGGTACCGATTATTCGTTTAGCTCCGGGATTATTCCACTGGCCTATATTCCCGCCGGGTCGACCAATATCACCATTACCATTGATTCGCTGGGTCTGGATGATGATCTACAGATATTTACCCGCGACGGAAAACATCTGCTGGGCACACCGCTTTCCGGTGCGGATGCAGATTATACCTGGGTCAGTCGCGGGATTAACACCGATGCCAAAGCCACGTCCTCTTTGCTCACCGCCAAAAACGGGTTCAGCAGCGGGGCGGTCTATGACGGTTCGCAGTTAGTTCAGGGTGGAGCCGTCTGGGATTACAACGGCGAAGCGCTGAACTATAACGGCATGACGATGACCTACAGCGGTGATGGCGATCGCTATGAAGACAAAGCCTCTGGTGCCTGGAACGACGGTGCCAACGGCTCGAACCGCATCGAACACATCACCCTGGATACGGTCACCGAAGATTTGCTGGTGATGGTAGTAGGGAGCGGCTCCTTTACCAGCAACATTACCTGGGGCACGCTGCCGACGCCCACCATTACGCCTGCCGTTCCGCCAAAGCAAAGTCGGCCTATAGACGTGGTGACCAGCGCCAACTTTGGCGAAGAGATGCAATCCACCACCATTGAACCGACGCCGACGGACTTAAAAACGCTGAAGCTGGAAAACACCAGCATGATCAATGCGGCGGGGGCCAACCAGTGTATGGGGCTGTTAGATGCGGCGCTGGAGACAGTGAGCGGCTACCGCACGCAGTACGGGGCGATGATGAACCGCTTCGAATCCCATAAAGCGGTGCTGTCGCAGCAGAGCGTTTCGCTCCAGACGGCCCGCAGTCGTATTCAGGATGCCGATTACGCCATCGAGGCGAGCCAGCTTGCGCGGGCGCAGATTCTGGAGCAGAGCCAGAACGCCGCCCTGAAGATGGCCAACCAGGTACCGCAAACGGTGCTGGAACTGCTCAAAATGTAAGAGGCAGCGACAGAACGTCGCTGCGAGCGATCACCAGCCGCACACCTCATGCTCATTTTCCGTGTCATACGCGCGCACGGTATTCACCAGGTCTTTAATCACGTCTGCGGCCACATCCGGGATCATCAGCTCCATAGGGGCATCTGTCTCATAGTCCACCGACACGCCATTGCTGTTATTGGTCACGGTGACGGTATAGGTTGCTTTGCCCATCATGTTACTCCTTATGTGTGTTAACCACTTTTCCCAAACCCGCGCCGCTCAGCGTTACGTCAGGGTCAGCGAAAAAGTCGATATTGAACCAGGTGTCGTCAGTCAGCAGCTCAATGCGGTGCCACTTTTGCGGCGGAGAGATGCCGAACGCCCCGGCCTCGATCACCTGCTCCCTATCGGGCTCGGTGGAGGTCGCATCCGGAAAACCGAAATATTTCACTGCGCCATGCATCACCGACAGGCGACCATAAACACCGGCTTTCGTGTTGTAATGGGTTAGCAGTGCCTTCGGCGCGGTCTCTTTGTTCCAGAATGGGGTCGTGCGGGTATGCACAAAATTGTCAGGAATACCTAACATAGTCAGTTCCTTAAGCGTGCTTGTTTGCTCAGCGAGATTTCAATACGTCGGGCTCGACGAAAAAGTCGATGTTGAACAGGGCGTCGTCGGACACCACCTCAATGTGATGCCAGCGTTCGGGCGGGAAAACACCGAAATGCCCGGCTTCGATCACCAGAATGCTATCAGGCTCAGGTGACGAATCATCGGCATAGCCCAGGTAGCGCACGGTGCCCTGCATGACCGTCAGACGCGGATACACACCCGGTCGGGTGCCGGTATCGAGATGACGCTGAAAAAGACCTGCGGGTGCGGTGGATTTGTTCCAGAACGGGGTAGAGCGAGTATGGATACAGCTTTGCGGAATACGCAGCATAACGTCCTCCTTGTGAAATCAGTCGCCATTACAGCACGAATCGACAACCTTAATTTGTCAAAAAATGCATTTAAAATGCGACTTTAAAGTGGTACCTCTCAGGTGGGCTATACTTACTTATTCCGAAGGTCACGAAAGGATCGATATATGCTCCACGTCGACAAAGACAAATCGCGTAAAGTACCCGACTCGGGGAACAAAAAACCTCAGCCGGTGAAAAAATAACGCTGGAAACCAGGGCCGCTGCGAGCGGCCCTTTTTGTTGTTCTTGCTGAACAACAAGCGCTTACAGGTATAAACGGCTCTACCCAATTGATATTAAACGCAATAAAGTTGTGGTTAATTTGTAACAAAAAAACTTGATCCACATCAACATATGCCGCATATTGCGCGCGGTTATTATTGACGAAGTGGGTGAGTGGAATGACGTTGTATCAAAAAATGTTGATGTTTTACGTAGTCATGGCATCGATCTGCGCACTCATTACCTGGTTTCTGACCAAAGATCGCAAACGCATTCGCTTTCTCAGCGCCTTTCTTATTGGCTCAACCTGGCCGATGAGCTTTCCGGTCGCGCTGCTGATCTCGCTTTTCTGAAGACGCCTTCCCGTTTTAACGTTCGGGGATAGCATTCCGATACGATGAACTGTATAAATATACAGTCATCTGAAAAGGAGTGCTTATGAACAGCTTTTATTCGCAACAGGCCCGCTGCACGGTGCGCTGGCAGGAACTGCCCGGACACGGCGAACCGCTGGTGTTTATCCATGGCCTCGGCTGCGCCTCTTCTTACGAATACCCTCTTATTGTCTGCGATCCCCAGTTCGGTGGCCGTCGGGCCATTCTTATCGATCTTCCCGGCAGCGGCTACAGCGATAAACCCACCTCATATAGCTATCAGACCTCTGCTCAGGCGCAGGTCGTACTCGAGCTGCTCGATCATCTGGCGATCCCGGCGTTCTGGCTGTACGGGCACAGCATGGGCGGCAGCATCGCTATCGAAGCGGCCGCGTTGGCCGGACGTCGTTTGCGGGGGCTGATCGTCTCTGAACCCAATTTTCATGCCGGGGGTGGTGCGTTCAGCCGGAATATTGCCGCCCAGACGGAAGATGATTTTGTCGAAACCGGTTATCCCGCCATGCTGGAGGCCGAAACCTCAAACTGGAAAGGGTGCCTGCAGAGCAATGCCCCCTGGGCTGTCTGGCGAGGTGCAACCAGCCTGGTCAAGGGTGTCCAGCCCAGCTGGCGTGAACGCTTTGTGCAACTGCCTTGCCCGGTATGGCTGATTTTTGGTGCGCTTTCGCTGCCCGATGCCGATGTGGACGCGATGCGGATGCAGGGTATTGAGGTGAAGATCGTTGCGGATGCGGGTCATGCCATGTCCTGGGAGAACCCCTCGGCGCTGGCGAAGGCGTTGTCAGACTGCATTCAGCAGAAGTAGCGGCCCGCGGGAATGCGGGCCGCAAAAGCGTTTATTGCAGGATAGCTTTCAGCCGCTGACGATCGTCCAGCGTCACGTCATGCGGATGCTGGTAGCCAACGTTCTCAATCGCCTGGGTGTACAGCGCCACCAGCCAGTCGTACACATAGGCCGTGGCCGCATGCACCGGCTGTTCGCCCAGCCGGGTCAGGCGTGGAGCACTGCTGTTGACTACTGGGGTCACAAATACCGGCTGGCCTTTGCGGATCCTGCTGGCGGGACGCGCGGCGGCAGGGACATCCGCATAGCCGACCCAGCCGACAAAGTTGCCGAGGGCAGCATGAAGCTGGGCAGCACTGCTCTTGTCGGCATCGACGATTTTTTTCAGCTGTGCGGGCAGATCCAGGCGATAGCTGCTGACAATCAGCACATCAGCAATGTGTTGCAGCACGGCGCTCTCCAGCCCCAGACGGCCGGCGATGGCGTTGTCACGGCCCCACTGGCGCAGGTGGTTAAGCCACAGGGTATGGGCCAGACGCGCCTTGTCTTTCGGCTGCCAGCGCTCATTGCTCTCCTGGGCGCTGTCGGCAAACAGATCGATACTCTCGGTAAACAGCCCGTTAACCTGCTCTTCGCGCGGCTGCTGCACGGTGAGCAACGTTTCGAAGGCGCTCAGCGGCGGGAGTAAACCTTCCAGCAGCTCGCCGTGACGGGCAGCGCTGCCTTGTAAAGCACGCACCATGGCCTCTGCGGTGCTGCGCTGGGCGGATGTATCCTGCGCGAGAGGGGCCAGATACCCCTGCATTAGCTGGCGCAGTTCGCGCTGATGCGCCCGGCGTAATGCCATCAGGCGCGTCTGACGCTGGGTCGAAAGCGTGGCCTGCGACAGCCATTCGATCACCCGCTGCATACTGCTGCTGTCCAGCGCCTGCAGAGTGCCCCAGCGCTGACCCGGTTTGCCCAGCAGCTGTTGCACGGCTTCATCAAGGTTGGCGCGGGTGGTGAAGCGCGCATCCTGCGGCGTAATCGCCCACACCAGCCCTGGCAGGGCTGCGTCGTCGCCCGGCTGGGTCTCTTTCACCCAGTTCAGCAGCGTTTTTGCCGTCTTAGCCGTTTGATTATGGTGGGCGGTAGCGTTGCAGAGAACCAGCACGTCGGGCTGCAGTTGCTGGCGATAGTGCTCCAGCAACCACTGCTGTTTCGCCTGTGCCAGCGGGAGTTCAGGCTGCGCCGACGGGACGGGGATATCAATGATATCCACCCGATCCAGCGCCGCGCTCTCGACGGGTAGAACCAGCTCGCGGGTCAGCAGCGCCAGCACGTCCAGCGGAATGCTGATGGCGTTAAGCAGCTTGCCGTTGTGCAGCGGGTGCAGCACCGCCTGCTGCACATCCTGCAGGGCGATATCACCCCGGGTCAGGAAGCCTTCGGTCGGCAGGCCAAAATTATCCACCAGCAGGCTCAGCGGTGCGGCAAGCTCTTGTGCATGGCTGGTTTGATGCAGAATATGCGCCAGCTTCAGCCACTGCTGGGTCAGCTCCTGCTGCTCACCCCACAGCAGCGACCAACAGCTTGCGCGGGTACTCAGATCCAGCGACGGCAGCAGCAGGGCGAACTGATGCCACAGGGCATCGTCCATCTGCTGGGCAGAAGAAGGAACCGTATCGCGCCAGTAGTTGGCGATAGTTCCCACGTCGGCGGCGGTGATCCCCGGTACGCTCTGGGACTGGCGCAGGGCGCGCCATTTATCCAGTCGCGCCTCGATAACCGCTTTATCCACTGCCGGGACGGTCGCCTGGGCCAGAAACACCTGCACCAGCTCGGCTTCGGTCAGCAGGCTCAGGCGCAGCGGAAATGCGTCGTCGATGGCGTCTGCCACGTTCGGGCTGAAGCGCAGTGCCATATTGCTGAGCGCGTGGCCCGGGTTGATATGCGAAAAATAGTCGAAGGTCCGCTGGCCGATAATGACGTTCATCCGGCTATTGCCGCTGCCGCACAGCGTGGCGAGCAGGTGGGCTTTTGCCGCCTGAGAATAGCCGTATAGCCCGATGGTGCTGTCTGTGCTCAAGGCACGTTCGATGGCACCTTCGCGGGCTTGTGCTGCCGCCAGCCGGGCGAGCAGCGCATCGGCATCATTATCCAGGATCGGTGCGTGCTGGCGCGTCGCGTTGATCCACCCGATTAACGCCTGGGTGGTGGTCGTCGTGGCTGTCATTTCAGGTATACGCTCCCGCTGTCGATCCAGTAGTGGCTACCGCTATGACGGCGATCGGCCAGGGTATTCAGTTTAAACGTCAGAGCATCGGCCGGTACCGGCGTGCCGTCCTGTAGCCAGGCATCGCTCAGCTCGAAGGCTTCAGGGCCTTCATGCTTGCCGCCGCCGCGCAGCTGCAGGCGCACGTTCAGTACGCCGTCTCCGGCGATCGATTTTGCCAGCTCGGCCGAGTTAATGCTCAGGGTATAGAGCGGAGTGGCAGGCCAGCGGGCATTCGCCAGTTGACGGAACCCCAGCGTCACACTGCCGCGCAGGGGGAAGTGCAGGCGGGTATCCAGTCTCGCCCCCGGTTTGTCGAGGTCGATCTCCTGATACCAGACGTTCTCGTCGCGCAGGGTGTTGACCGTATTATCCAGCACGCCCAGATAGCGCACCGTGGAGTACGCGCCGATATCTGCTGCCTTAAAATTAAAGCGCGGCAGGCGCAGATCCAGCGCCAGGCTGCAGAGCATCGCGCCCACGGCGGCTGTCGATTTCGGGTTGCCAATCCGGCCCTGCTGGCTGAACGGATACCACTCGTGCACGCGGTATTTATCCAGCCACACCATTCGGCTAACTGGCACCGGCTGCAGGTGGCGGATCAGCGCCTGAACGCCCGGCAGACAGCCTGGACGCCCGGTGATCAGCAGAATGTCGCAGGCGTAGTGCGAGATCGCTTCCGCCACAGCGTGCAGCGGGGCGGCCAGCGTAAAGTGCCCGGCCAGCATCGCATCCTGCATTTCGCGGAAATTGACGTGCAGCGGTACGGCAAACAGGTCGAACGGCTCCGATCCCGCAGGCAGCGCGTGTTCGATAGCCTGCTGCAGATAGTTCATGACGTTGCGGGTCGGTTTACGGGTCAGCAGGTCGCCAAAGGTGGCGTGCAGCCCGTCAAGCGGATCGTCGATATCGCTGGCTTCCCAGGCGGCGAGGATCGCATGCCCAATGGGCATAAACAGCTGTAGCGCCGTCTGCTGGCGCAATACCGCCTGGGTGTCGATGCGTCCGGAGTCACCAAACAGCGAGGCCATCAGCAGCGAGGCATCGGCAATCCCGCATTTTTGCAGCTGGGTTTGCAGCGCGGGCAGCACGTAGCGCTGGATGATGTCCAGCAGGGTATCATCGCCTGCGACCTTAAAGCCTTCGCGGAACAGCAGCTGCGGCGTGATCTTGACGTTACTGCCGGAGCCGTCGTCCAGCTGATAATGGGTGATCGCCATATCGGTGGTGCCGCCGCCAATATCAATCGAGGCCACGCGCAGGGCGCGACCCGGTAGGCAGCCCGGCTCAGGCTCGCGATCCGGGCGGGCGAGAGAGGCGAAAAAGGCTTCCGTCTGGCCGCCATAGTGGGAAATCGCTTCGTTATACAGCCACACCAGCTGGCCGCAGCTGGCTTCATCCCACTCCATCTGGATCTCCGGCACCGGGATCACGCTCTTTTCCTGCTGCTTACGGCTGGAGAAGTCGTCATCCTGCGGGTGCCAGCCCATCGCTTTCCAGACGATGGCGATGGCTTCGAACATCCGGCGGCGGAAGATCTCGCGCTCCTGCTTCGGCATCGCCGACGGCAGGGTCAGGATCAGGGTCCGCAGCTGACGCGGCGAGGCCGGGAAACCCAGGCGCAACCGGGTGGCAACGCTGTTGATCTGCCCCAGCGCCTGCGCTAACAGCTCGCACAGCATATGGGTCATAAGGGTGCTGCGGCTGTACTGCGGCGAGAAGACCGGCAGACGCTCATCCTGCGGCAGGGTGAACAGCGGCTGCCCGTCATCGTTCATCAGGTTCATCAGCGGGAAGGCGGTGGCCAGCGGTTCGCGCTGGGTTTTGGCATTCATCTGGCTAAAGCGCCAGTCCTGCACCACCGGGGTTTCGTCCCACAGGTAGCGGCGCGGGCTGGAGATACCGCTGTTGCCTTCGGTGCCCAGACGCTGGGTGGCCAGCTTCCGCGCTTCGTCGCCGACGCGCACGATAGAGGGCCAGACAAAGGCGTCTTCGCGACCGCTTTCGACCGAGAAGTGCTGCTTGCCGAAACGGGCTTCAGAAAACTCCAGTCGGCTGGTAAACAGCGGCTCATTGAGGAACTGCGGCTCGCTTAAGGAGCGTACCTGCAGTTCGGCGGTCTGGCGCAGACCGTCGTTGGCATCGCCATGATCTTCAATGATCACGCCGCAGGTATGGGTATTGCCCACATCCAGGATCAGATCCACCGGAATCGCCGGGGTGCTGAGGGTGTGGGTGACAAATTTAACTTCCGGCACGGTGAGCTGTTCGCCCAGCAGCGCCAGCACGTTGAGCCAGTGCGCCTGATACTCAAAGTTGCGCATCGCCAGCTGGAGCTCGCGTTCGGCCCGGTTTTCCACGCCGGTGGCGTAGTGGGTAAAGGCTTCACGCAGCCAGCCGTCAATCCAGGTCTGATCGAGGAAGCTCGCCACTTCGTCATCGCGCCAGGCCAGCGCAAAGCGGGTGCCATTGAGAATGTCGTTCTCCACCGGTGACAGGATGCTGGTGGCATGGCCAGCAATCTGGCTGTCGAGCGCCAGGGTGACGCGGTGGCTGTTTCCGGCGCTGTCCGGGGTCTCCAGCTTACGGATCTGCACTCGCGCCCAGTTATCCGGACCTTCTACAAAGGTGCGCGGCGGGTTAAAGCGTAAAAAGGGGATCGGCAGCCAGACACCATCCAGCACCGCCAGCGACTGCTGCAGCGGGATGGTGCTTTCGGGCTTCACCACTTCCGGCTGTCCGCCCGTCGGGGACGGCAGGGTATAGCGGCCATTGACCAGGTCAAAATCCAGGCGCAGCAGCGGGCCGTTGGCGGTTTTACGCACAAAGCGCCCGCTCTGGGCGGAATCCTGCGGGGTCAGGCCAAAATCAAGAAACTGGACGCCGCTGTTCGCAATCAGCGTGACGCTCTGTTTGTAGTCGCAAAGGTTTACCAGCATAGGATCACGCACCTGCCTTCCTGAAAGTCAATGGAACCACCGTGTTGGCGTCGTAGCGCGCGCTGCATTCCGCCACATCATTGGTGCCGGCTTTACAGGTGATCTCTGGCATCGGGTAGCGCGAGCCGTCGCTGCAGCGGGCATTGCCGCGGGTTTTAATCATCAGCTCGCCGTTGCTGTGCAGCCCGGAGAAAATCTCGGTGCGACAGACGATGTTATCGCCATGCACGACGCGGGCCACGCCTTTATTGTTCTGGATCTGGTAGCGCAGCGAGGGGGGCTTGCCGGTTATCGGATCGGTTACGTCCAGCATCACGCGCCAGCTGCCGTTGAGGAAGCGCGTCGAGCCAGATTTTACCTGACCGGCTTCCATTACCATCGCCTCTTTCGGGATCGCGGTAATTACCACAGGTTCAGCCGGGACCGGCTCTGCGGCTTTAACGGCACGCACTTCGGCCTGATGCAGCGGTAAATTCATCGCCAGTGGTTCGACAGCGGCAAGCGGTTTAGGGGCGATAGCCATCGGGGCTGCGATAGCAACCTTAACCGGTTCCACGGTCGGCGCCTGTTTTTGCCACAGCAGCGTGGCGGCAACGGCGGCCACCACGACGGCGGCTACCGGCAGCGGCCACACCCGGAAGCGGCGTTTCTTGATTGCCACCGGTGGCGGTGGGATCGGTTCGGGATCGGGTTCTTTGGCGATAACCACCGGTGCGGGCTGCGCGGTATACAGAGAGTCAGGCGTCATGTGCAACATGGCAGGGGCGGCAATCAGTGGCTCGTCGGCTTTTTCAAACACGATCTCCGGTACCGGCTCGGGCTCGGGTTCCTCAACTGGCGCAGGCACCACCACCGGACGCAGGGATTCGCGCAGGCAGTCGAGCACGTCGTCGCGTGCGTTTTCATTCAGGTTAACGAAGCCCCAGAAGGTGATAACCGGCTTGCCATCCACCAGAAACAGGAAGTTTTCACCAGGGAACTGGAAGGCTTTTGAGAGCAGGGAACCAAACAGTTGCTGCGCGGTTTTTGGTGACTGGAGCGACTTCTTACTCAGCGACTCGACGCTGGACAGGGTGCTTTCCAGCAGGCGCAGTGCCCGAAAACGCGCATCTTCATCGGCGGCATTCCAGCTGGTGACGCTGCCTTCCGTCGGCGAATACCAGTCCACCCGGTCGCCTTCATCGTTGACCTGCGGGATCGCCAGACTGTCGACGATAGACTGTTGTTTGCGCAGGCGCAGGGCCTCACGGATTTGCAATGCAGATTCAAAAACGGCCTGTCCGCCGCCGCCAACGGCCTGAAAATCATCCAGATTACCGCTGCGTAAAAGAGTTTTTGCCACGATTTGGTCCCATAGACTTCTTCACGCGTCTACTTTACGCAGTCCGCGCGCAAGCAAACGGCAGAAGAAACGGCAAAAGGGGCGATTTCTTACGCCATTGAGGCGCAGGAAAGTGCTTGACGTAGAATGGGACTTAAGACAAATCACTCTCCGGCAATTGGCGGGAAAACCAGCGAAAATAACTGCTTTAGAATAACCTGAGAGGTTTTCGTTATTTGCCAGCAAGGAAGTGCTGTGCTGTTATTACGGTTCACTATAATAAATCCGAAAGGGTAATAATGATGTCTACAGGGAAAACACTCCTCGCGCTGGCGTTAACCGCGCTATTACCGGCAAGTGCCGCATGGGCGGCTAATAACGACACGCTTGTTTACTGTTCCGAAGCGTCGCCGGAGTCCTTTAATCCGCAGATCGCCAGCTCCGGTCCAAGTTTTGTCGCCAGCTCGCAGGTGCTGTATAACCGCCTGATTAACTTCGACCCGGTGAAAAACACCCCGGTGCCGTCGCTGGCGGAATCCTGGACCATCTCCCCGGACGGCAAAACCTATACCTTTGCCCTGCGTAAAGGGGTGAAGTTCAACAGCAATAAATTCTTCAAACCGACCCGCGATTTAAATGCCGATGACGTTATTTTCTCGGTGCTGCGTCAGAAAGACCCTAAGCATCCGTATCACAATGTCTCCCAGGGTAATTACGAGTACTTCAACGACGTTGGCCTGGATAAACTGATCCAGGAGGTGAAGAAGATCGATGACACCCACGTCCAGTTTGTCCTGAGCGAACCGAATGCAGCGTTCCTCGCCGACTGGGGGATGGATTTCGCCTCGATCCTGTCGGCGGAATATGCCGACGCGATGCTGAAAAAAGGTACCCCGGAGAACGTCGATACCTGGCCGATTGGCACCGGGCCGTACGTGCTCCAGCAGTATAAAGTCGATTCGCAGATCCGTTATCTGGCGAACCCCAACTACTGGGACGGTGAGGTGGCAATCAAGCACCTGATTTTCGCCATTACCCCGAACGTCGAAACCCGACTGGCGAAGCTGCAAACCAACGAATGCCAGATTATCCCGGCACCTTCACCGGTGCAGTTCGAGGTTATTAAGAAAAACAAAGATCTGACCCTGCACAAGGTCGATGCGCTGAACGTCGGCTATCTGGCGTTTAACACCGAGAAAAAACCGTTTGATAACGTGCTGGTGCGTCAGGCTCTGAACTACGCCACCGATAAAACGGCGATCGTTAATGCGGTCTTTATGGGCTCCGGTACAGTGGCAAAATCGCCGATCCCGCCAAACATGATGGGCTTTAACAAAGATCTGAAGGACTACGGCTACGATCCGGAAAAAGCTAAAGCGCTGCTGAAGCAGGCAGGGCTGGAGCAGGGCGCGGAAGTGACCCTGTGGTCGATGCCGGTGCAACGTCCTTATAACCCGAACTCACGTCGCATTGCCGAGATGATCCAGAACGACTGGGCGAAAGTGGGTATCAAGGCGAAAATCGTCTCGTACGAGTGGGGCGAGTACCTGTCCGGCATGCGTAAAGGCGAGCACGACAGCGCGCTGTTTGGCTGGATGTCTGATAACGGTGACCCGGATAACTTTGCCGATGTCCTGCTGGGCTGCAACAGCATCAAAACCGGCTCCAATGCCGCACGCTGGTGCGACAAGGGGTATAACGATCTGGTTGAAAAAGCGAAGCTGACCAGCGACCCGGCCGCCCGCGCGAAGCTGTACGGCCAGGCGCAGGAGATTTTCTATCAGCAGGCTCCGTGGATTGCGCTGGCTAACGGCAAAACATTCTACGCGACCCGCAGCAACGTCAGCGGGTATAGTGTCAGCCTGATGGGCAGCGATTTCTCGAAAGTAAAATTAAACTGAGTCTGGTGCGGTCTGTGCCCCTCACCCTGACCCTCTCCCTATAGGGGAGAGGGAATAAACAAGCAAGGAGTGACAATGTCACATTTAGAGGAGGTTATCGCCCGCGTTGATGCGGCGGTAACCGAAAGCGTGATCGTCCATATGAACGAACTGCTGATCGAATTAAGTGAAGATACTGAGTTAAGCCGTGAAGATCGCTATGCCCAGCAGCAGCGCCTGCGCAATACCATTGCTCATAAGGGTAAACACTATAAAGAAGATCAGGAGGCCCGTCAGGATAGCCTGACCAAAGGCGGCGTTATTCTCTGATTTCAGAACTGGCGCCTGGCAACGAGCCAGGCGCCTACCACCAGCATTACCGCACCGCATACCGGGCCAATCAGTGCCCGCAGGGGAACGCCCTGACTGCGCACCACGTCCATTACCAGTCCGCCGATCAGCTGGCTGGCGACCAGCACCGCAATGGTTGTCGCCGCACCCACATACTGATAGCCACTGATGCTGGCAAAGACAAAAAACGATCCCAGCAGGCCGGGGATTAAGGTCCACCAGCGCACCGTATGCACCAGCTCGCTGAACCCGGCGACGCCGTTTTTAATCAGCAGAATCGACACAAACAGGACGATGCCTACCAACGAGTTAAGCAGCATGGCGATAAGTATGGTGCTCGAGCTTTGGGTGATGCGCACCATCAGCGTGTTCTGCACCACCAGGCCAATGCCTGCGGCAACCAGGAACACCAGCGTCAGCGACTGATTCATCCGATATTATCCGGCTCGCTGCGCGCGTCGAGCTGCAGCTGCATAAAGGTCAGATCCAGCCAGCGGCCAAATTTGGTGCCCACCTGCGGCATCTGCCCGGTGGTGACAAAACCTAATGTCTCATGCAAATGAATAGAAGCGCTGTTTTGCGCTTCAATGCCCGCCACCATCACGTGTTTACCGATGCGCTTAGCTTCACCAATCAGCGCTTTCATCAGTTCGCGGCCAATGCCTTTTCCCTGATGATCCGGATGGACGTACACCGAATGCTCCACCGTATGACGAAAACCATCAAACGCACGCCAGTCCCCGAACGAGGCGTAGCCGGTTACAACGTCGTCTTCCACGCTCACCAGCACCGGATAACCGACCAGCTGGCGGGCTTCAAACCACGCAATGCGGTTATCGGTATCAACGGTCTTGTCATTCCAGATCGCGGCAGTGTGTAGTACAGCATGGTTATAGATTTCGCCGATGGCGGCGCAATCGTCTTTGCAGGCGTGTCGGATAATCATGAAGCATCCTCGGGGCTGTGTTGTTCACTATAGTAGTACGTATCGTCACGATATTACACAGAATGATATTCGCAACGCCAGGGTATAAGCCATATCTTTTTGTTATGAAAAACCGCGTTGAAATCCCTTTTTTACACTATAGTATTACGCCATGAATACTATGCCAGACAACATCAATCAGCGGATCAGCGCGCGCATTCGGGTTGAGCGTGAATCCCGCGGCTGGTCGCTGAGCGAGCTCGCCGAGCGGGCAGGCGTCTCGCGGGCGATGATCCATAAAATTGAACGGGCAGAGAGCAGCCCGACGGCGTCGCTGCTTGCCCGGCTTTCCGGGGCGTTTGGCATTAGCATGTCCACCCTGATTGCCCGGGCGGAACTGCAGGAAGGCAAGCTGCTGCGCTTTGCCAGCCAGCCGGTGTGGCGCGATCCGCTGACGCACTACCTGCGCCGTCACGTCTCGCCGCGCAGCGATCTGCCCATCGATCTGGTCCAGGTTGAACTGCCGGCCGGTAGCGACGTGCCTATGCCCGCGTCATCATACGCGCTGGCGCGCCAGCTGATCTGGCTCCAGTCGGGCGAACTGGTCTTTCAGGAAGGGGATACCCGCCACGAGATGCGCGCCGGGGATTGCCTGGAACTGGGGCCGCCTAACGACTGTCGTTTTATTAATGAAAGCCGTGAACCCTGCGTCTATCTGGTGGTGCGGCTGAATCAGTCCGGCTCGTAATGACAATGCGGGCAAGGGGATATGAAGCTAGTCTCTAAGGACATTTATATAATCAGGAGTGATGTATGAGTCAGCCTTCCACACTGAATCGCCGTTGGGTTTTGGCCTCCCGTCCGCACGGCGCGCCCGTCGCTGAAAACTTCCGTTTAGAAGAATCCCCCGTTCCCGCCCCAGGCGAAGGACAAATCCTGCTGCGCACCGTCTATCTGTCGCTGGACCCGTACATGCGTGGCCGAATGAGCGATGCCCCGTCTTACTCCCCGCCGGTCGAGATTGGCGCGGTAATGGTCGGCGGGACGGTTAGCCGTATCGAACAGTCGAATCACCCTGACTTTACCCCCGGTGAATGGGTACTGGGCTACAGCGGCTGGCAGGACTACGCCGTCTCTGACGGCAGCGGGCTGGTCAAGCTGGGGGAAAACCCCGAGCATCCGTCCTGGGCACTGGGGATCATGGGCATGCCAGGCTTTACCGCCTACATGGGCTTGCTGGATATCGGGCAGCCGAAAGCCGGTGAAACCCTGGTGGTCGCGGCCGCAACTGGCCCGGTCGGTGCCACCGTCGGGCAGATCGGCAAGCTGAAAGGCTGCCGGGTGGTGGGCGTTGCCGGTGGTGCGGAAAAATGCCGCTATGCCATCGAGACGCTGGGCTTTGACCAGTGCATCGATCATCACGCCGACGATTTTGCCGATCAGCTGGCGCAAGCCTGCCCGGCAGGCATCGACGTCTATTACGAAAATGTCGGTGGTAAGGTCTTCGATGCGGTGCTGCCGCTACTCAATACCTCGGCGCGCGTGCCGGTGTGCGGGCTGGTCAGCGGCTATAACGCCACATCGCTACCGGACGGGCCAGACAGACTGCCGCTGCTGATGGGCACGCTGCTGAAAAAACGCATCCGCATGCAGGGTTTTATCATCGGTCAGGACTACGGGCATCGAATTGACGAGTTCCAGCAGGAGATGGGTGCCTGGGTGAAAGCGGGTAAACTTCAGTATCGCGAGCAGCTTATCGACGGACTGGAAAGCGCGCCTGCGTCGCTGATCGGCCTGCTGGAAGGGAAGAACTTCGGCAAAGTCGTGATACAGGTCGCGAAGAATAACTAATTATTGCGGTGATAGCGGGTGTAACCGCTATCACCGGGTAGGCAAAATGTGAAATAACAGCTTTAATTATCGTTATACCTATGACATGACCCGCGCAAAGACGGGTGAGACAGTTTCAATTAGCCATTATTTTTTTTGTTTATTATGCGTTCATGAAACCAGGCATGCAGATACAGGAATTATCAACACGCGTTGCTTTACGCATTGTGCCTGTGCGGCAAATAGCGTCTTGGCATTATTTACAGGAATAGATCATGCTTGATTTGGATAATATCGAAAAAGCTCAGCGAATGAGTCTTACCACGCAGGTGGAGGTGGCGCTGAAAGGGGCGTTAATTTCCGGCTCCCTGCGACCCGGTGAAAGGCTGGTCACCAAAGAGATTGCGGATAAATTAGGCACCAGTATTACTCCGGTTCGCGAGGCGTTGCTGCGGCTGGTCTCTGCGGGTGCGCTGCATGCGGCTCCCGCGCAGGCGTTCCTGGTTCCTGAAGTCACGCAGGTGCGCTACAACGAAGTGAATAAGATCCGCCGGGAGCTGGAGATGCTGGCGGTGGCCAGCGCCTGCGAGAAGATGACGGACAGTCAGCTGGCAGAAGTACGCCGGCTGTGCGAAGACTTCCACGATGCCATGAGCAATGGCGAAGCCGATCGCGCCCTGCAGACTAACCGGATCTTCCGTTTTAAGCTGTACCAGTATGCCGAAATGCCAACCCTCAGCGCGCTGATTGAACAGCTGTGGATGCGAATTGGCCCGTGCTTTAGCTATTACTACGATCGGGGTATTGATTTGCCCGTTTCGGTTTATCGCTATGATGAACTTCTGTCCGCGCTGGAAGCCAGAGATGTGGAGCGCAGTCGTGCTGCCGTAGCTGATATGGTCGATAAAGCCAACAACCTGCTGGTTCAGCAATATTTAAGATAACTCAGCCCATCGTCGCAATGCGCTGTTTATTTCACCAGCAGCGTTGCGGCTAATATTACCCGACAGAGCCCTCTCCGTCGGGTATTTTTATTATTCGAAACGATATGAGATCGACAAGCCTACGCCATAATTACGCCCCGGCGCGGGTTCGTAATAACGCCCGTTGGATTCGTTAACGATCACCGATCCCACATACTCTTTATCGAACAAATTATCGACACGGCCAAACAGATCCATTCCCCAATTACCGTAATTCAGTTTATAGCCCGTATTCAGGCCAACCACGGTGTAAGAGGGGGCTTTGGCGCTATTTTCGTCGTCGGCCATAATGTCGCTCATATAGCGCACGTCGGAACCGGCATACCAGCCCTCTTCGGGCTGCCAGCCAAACGAGGCATAACCCATGTTGCGGGCAATTCCTGGCATCCGGTTGCCGTTACAGTCGTCATCGCCGCAGACATTGGTGCGATAGGTCGCATCCAGATACGTCCACGCCATTTTCAGCTTCCAGTTTTCGGCAAACTGCTGGTCGAGTGAGAGTTCCACGCCCTGACGGCGGGTTTTCCCGGCATTTTTATAGCTGGTGCGTCCCCCGGAGCTGGCGTCGACCACGATCTCATCGTCGGTATTGGTACGGAACAGTGCCGCGGTCAGCAGACCGTTGCCGACCCGCGTTTTGCTACCAATTTCATACGTATCGCTGGTGGACGGCTTCAGGCCGAAGTTCAGCCCGCTCTGGTTGCCAGAGCGGTAGGACAGCTCGTTGATGGTTGGCGTTTCAAAGCCGCGACCTGCTGCGGCGTACAGGTTCCACGCCTCGGTGACGGCGTATTTCAGCGAGCTGGCAGGCAGCCATTTGTGATAGCTAGTGTCGCCGCTGTCATCGCCATTGCTGCCCTGGACGTAGTGGTCGTTTGAGTCGAACCACACTGAGCTGTAGCGCAGGCCCGCATCCAGCGACAGCTTTTGCGTCAGTTGCCAGCTGGTTTGCAGGTAAGGATCGACGTTCCACATCAGGTTACGTTCATCCCGGCGTTTCGCCCCTTTCACACCGTAGTCCGGTACTCCATTATTCATCACGTAGTTTTCGTAGCCACGGCGATCTTCGCTCATGTTTTCGTAGTTCAGCCCGCCGGTAAACGTCACCGGTACCAGCAGTTCACCGCGATGTGTCCAGCGAGTGTCGATGCCCTGATAGTGACGCTGCATGTCGATCACCCCGCCGGAGTGGGTGTCCCGCAGTTGCGGCTGGAACGGGATCGACTGGTACTGGGTCATTTCACGCTCACCGGCGTACATCATCACGCTCAGGTCGTCCTGCTCGCTCATCTGGCGTTCATAGCGCAGACCCGCCTGGGTCTGTTTGATGGTTTTACGGGTGTTGTACTGATCCCCGCGTGGCGACTGGCGCGGATTGTTTTGCCACTCCTGGTAATCCAGCCCGCCGGGATCGTTGGCCTTGATGTCGACGCTGTTGAAAATCAGGCTCAGCTTGCTGACGTCATCGATACGCACGCCCAGTTTGGCGTTAGCGAGGTTCTTGCGCGCCGCGCTGTGGTCGCGGTAGCCCTGGGTAATAAAGCGGGTGGTAGAGACGGTGTAATCCACGTCGCCCGGCTGGCTGCCGTCGCCCATCGCCCCGGTGGCTTTCATGCCGTAGCGCCAGCTTCCGTAGCTGCCGTAATAGCTGCTGGCTTCCACCGTGGTTGGCTGGCGTCCGGTTTCGGTCGCCATGTTAATCACACCGCCGGAGGCGTTGCCGTACAGGGCGGAAAACGGCCCACGCAGCACTTCGACGCTCTCCACGCTGTTGAGATCGATATTGGAGGTTTGCCCCTGGCCGTCCGGCATAGTGGCCGGGATGCCGTCGACATACAGGCGAATGCCGCGCACGCCAAAAGTGGAGCGGGCGCCAAATCCGCGCATCGACAGCTGAAGATCCTGGGCGTAGTTCTGCCGGTTCTGGATCTGCAGTCCCGGCACGCTGCCGAGGGATTCGGAGAGGTTAATGCGCGGTGCGGCATGACGCATATCCTCGCCGTTTACCACACTGACGGCGGCAGGGGTATCCAGCTCGGAAAGGGTTTGCGGCATTGCGCTGACGATCATGGTTTGTTCGTCGGCGGCGAGGACCGCAAAAGGAACCAACAGCAGAGGGAGCGTTGCCGCACGGGCAGAAAAGATTTTCATGAGTAAAGGCCGGTTGAGAAATGACGAACCAAATGGAACATGTGCGTGTATGTTAAATGTTTTGTAAATGTTTTGAAAACCAAAACCGCACATAGCGTTAACGAAAGTGGAGATAAAAACGGCGAAACGCCCTGGTGAGATCAAGAATTACTCCACATTATGATAAATAATGATTACTATTCGCATCAATAACAAGGCGAAGCGATGACTTCGCCTGACGGAAGCGATGTCGGCGATACCATTTATTGTAAAAGGGAGTTGTTATGCATTTACGTCATCTGTGCTCGCCGCGTCTGCGTGGCTCACTGCTGTTGGGTTCTCTGCTGGTTGCCGGTGCTTTTAATGTCCACGCCGCAGAAGAGATGCTGCGTAAAGCAGTCGGTAAAGGCGCGTATGAGATGGCTGTCAGCCAGCAGGAAAATGCGCTGTGGGTGGCTACCACGCAGAGCCGCAAAACCGATAAGGGTGGGGTGGTGTACCGCCTCGATCCGCTGACGCTGGAAGTGACCCAGGCTATTCATAGCGACCTGAAGCCATTTGGCGCCACCATTAACAACACCACCCAGACCCTGTGGTTTGGTAACACCACTAACAGCGCGGTGACCGCCATCGACGCCAAAACCGGCGACGTGAAAGGCCGTCTGGTGCTCGACGATCGCAAGCGCAGCGAAACCGTGAAACCGTTGCAGCCGCGTGAGCTGGTGGCGGATGACACCACCAACAGCGTTTATATTACCGGCATCGGTAAAGAGAGCGTGATTTGGGTTGTGGACGGCGAATCCCTGAAGCTGAAAACCACTATTACGGGTACCGGGACGTTCAGTACTGGCCTCGCGCTGGATGCGAAAGCTAAGCGCCTGTACACCACCAACGGTGACGGCGAGCTGATAACTATCGATACCGCGACCAATAAGGTTATCGAGCGCAAAAAACTGCAGGACGACGGGAAAGAGCACTTCTACCTGAACCTGAGCCTCGACATCGACGGCCAGCGCGCGTTTATTACCGATTCTAAACAGCCGGAAGTGCTGGTTGTGTCGCTGAAAGATGGCAAAGTCATCGACAAAGTAGCCGCACCAGAATCGCTGGCAGTGCTGTTTAACCCGGCGCGCAACGAAGCCTACGTCACCCACCGCGAAGCGGGCAAGGTGAGCATCATTGATGCCAAAACCTATAAAGTGACCAAAACTATCGATACGCCAACCTTCCCGAACAGCCTGGCGCTCTCTGCAGATGGCAAAACCCTGTACGTGACGGTGAAGCAGAAGTCTACCCGTCAGCAGGAAGCGACCCAGCCGGATGATGTGATCCGTATCGCGCTGTAAGTCGTCGGGTAAACAAAAGGGAAGGCAAATGCCTTCCCTTTTTAATGACCGCTTAACTTTTAACGCGACGTCTCTTCCACCAGCGGGCCATCCCGCTTTTCATCGTCCGGATGAACCGGCGCGGTGCTGTGAATTTCCTGCACGCGCTTACGCACGCCAAACCAGCCGGCAACCAGCAGCACGGCCAGCAGCGGGATGGTGGCGATAGTGTAAGTGCCGTTCGGGTAATCGAACGCCATCAGCACCAGCACGCTGAACAGGAACAGCAGCGTCAGCCATGAGGTCACCGGGGCGCCCGGCATTTTAAAGCTCACTTCAGCCGCATGGCCTTCTTTGATCGCTTTGCGCAGACGCATCTGGCACACCACGATAAAGGCCCAGGAGGCGATGATGCCCAGCGCGGCCACGTTGAGGACGATCTCAAATACTTGCGACGGCACCAGATAGTTCAGGAATACGCCGAATACATACACCACCAGCGTCGCCAGGATGCCCGCATACGGCACCTGCTGCTTGCTCATCTTCGACATAAACTTCGGCGCAGAGCCGCCCATCGACATGGAGCGCAGGATTCGACCGGTCGAGTACAGACCCGAGTTCAGGCTCGAGAGCGCCGCAGTCAGCACCACAATGTTCATGATGCTGCCCACGTACGGCACGCCCAGTTTCGAGAAGAAGGTTACAAACGGACTTTGCCCGGCCTGATAGGCATTCCACGGCAGCAACAGCACCAGCAGCACCACGGAGCCGACGTAGAACAGGCCGATACGCCAGATCACGCTGTTGATCGCTCTCGGCACGGTGTTCTGCGGGTCTTTACACTCGCCTGCAGCGGTGCCCACCAGTTCAATCGAGGCAAAGGCAAACACCACGCCCTGCACCAGCACCAGCGCCGGCATAAGGCCGTGCGGGAAGAAACCGCCGTTATCGGTGATCAGGTGGAAGCCGGTCATGTTGCCGTCCAGCGGCTTACCGCTGCCGAGGAACACGGTGCCAACCACCAGGAAGATCACAATCGCCAGCACTTTGACCAGCGCGAACCAGAACTCCATTTCGGCGAACCACTTCACGCCGATCATGTTCATGGTGCCGACAATCGCCAGCGCACCGAGGGCAAACACCCACTGCGGCACATCGCCAAACGCGCCCCAGTAGTGCATATACAGCGCCACGGCGGTGATATCGACGATCCCGGTCATCGCCCAGTTGATGAAGTACATCCAGCCCGCCACGTAGGCGGCCTTTTCGCCAAGGAACTCACGGGCGTAGGAGACAAAGCTGCCGCTGGACGGACGGTGTAACACCAGCTCGCCAAGGGCACGCAGAATAAAGAAGGAGAAGATCCCGCACACCAGATAGACCAGTGCGAGGGCCGGGCCGGCCATTTGCAGACGTGCGCCTGCGCCTAAAAACAGCCCGGTACCGATGGCACCGCCGATAGCGATCATCTGTACCTGACGGTTGCCCATCGCCTTGTGATAGCCCTCTTCGTGGGCGTTCAGCCAGCGACGTTTCGCAGCCTGATGTTCAGCTGCGCTGTTGTTGTTTGTCTTCATTGAGTTACCTGTTTACCTGTCTTAATCAATGTCGTGATGTTCAGACCCGGCGAGCTGCAATACAAACGATTGCTTTTGCGCGGGAACATGCTGCCTTTCCAGTCATTCTGCGTATGGATAAGGCAAAACATGGCGAAGCATCCTACCCGCAATTAATAAACGACGCAAAAAATAACGGGCTGAAAGTGATGCACATTGAAGTAAATTTTAAGGCAGGCGTGACGTTGTCACATAAAGACGGGGGAGGGGCTTAGGATCTACGCAGGGCCTCTACCAGTAAAGCGAACGCAGTAGTGTGCTGGCGGCGGCCAGGATAGTAAAGATGGTAGCCGTCAAACACCGGGCACCAGTCTTCCAGCACCCGCACCAGCTTTCCTGCGCGAATGGCTTCCTGCACCGTATCGTCAGGGACATATGCCAGTCCCAGTCCGGCCTCGGCGGCATCAAGACGTTGGGGTAGATTGTTGAGGGTTAACTGCCCCTCAACGCGCACCCGCAGCTCGTGGCCGTCCTGCTCAAACTCCCAGACATACAATCCTCCGCGGGTGGGAAGGCGCATATTGATGCAGCGATGATTGGCCAGTTGCTCCGGGGTGTGCGGCTCGCCATAGCGGGCGAAGTAGGCCGGGGAACCGACCACCGCCATCCGCATATCCGGGGCGATGCGCACCGCAATCATGTCTTTTGCCACCTGCTCGCCCAAACGCACTCCCGCGTCAAAGCGGCCGTCGACGATATCCGTCAGGCCGTTATCCACCGTCACCTCCACGTTGATATCCGGGTATTGCGCCATAAAGGGCTTAAGTACTGGCCACAGTACCTCTGTCATCGCGTGCTCCCCGGCGGTAATGCGGATATTGCCCGCCGGTTTGTCGCGCATATCGCGCAGGGCCGTCAGCTCCTGCTCAATCTCCAGCAGATGCGGGCTCAGGCGAATAAACAGCTGCTCGCCCGCCTCGGTCGGGGCCACGCTGCGGGTGGTGCGGGTCAGCAGACGCACGTCCAGACGCGCTTCGAGATTGCGCATGGCGTGACTGAGAGCCGACTGGGACACCCCAAGCTGAGCGGCGGCGCGGGTAAAGCTGCGCTCGCGGGCGACCACCATAAACGACAGCAGATCGTTAAAATTGTCTTTCAGCATTACGCCACTCCCAATATATGAATTTCATTCATGGTTCCTTTCTGATTATGCAGTCTAATGCTGAGGTGTGTCTTGCGCTACTGTTAACCCCACAGCACAAAAGGAGTCAGCATGAAAATTATCCGTAGTGGTTCGTTACCGTCCGTCCGCGGCCCGGAGGCCTGGTTTACCGGCACCGTGCGTATTGATGCGCCGTTCCAGGCCACCGAGCCCGCCAAAGTGGGTGGGGCGACCGTGACCTTTGAACCCGGCGCGCGTACCGCGTGGCACACCCATCCGCTGGGACAAACCCTGATCGTCACCCAGGGTCGCGGCTGGCTGCAGGAGTGGGGCAAAGAGGCGGAAGTCTTAAATCAGGGCGATATTGCGTGGATCCCGCCGGGCGTAAAACACTGGCACGGGGCCAGTGCACAAACGGCGATGACCCACATTGCCGTTGCCGAAGCGGTAAACGGCAGTCCGGTAGAGTGGCTGGAGAAGGTTACCGACGACCAGTATCCGCAGCCGTAAACAGTTTCTTCTTAATCAGGCTCATGAGCGACACGTCCGTCGGATGAACCACCGCGTGCAGCGCCCGGGTGTAATCCAGCACCAGCCCGGGCGTCCATGCCATATTGGTGGCGCGTTTGCGCAGCTGCCCGGCGATCCACAGCTCCGGAATAAAGAACAGACGCACAAAGCCGCCCCGGGAACAGCGCTCTTTCAACGCGCCGTCGAGCGCGGCTTCGAGGGCATAGGCCACGCTGCTGGAGCAGTTTCGCCAGGTCAGATTGTAGGTTTCGCTTTGTCGGTACTGCGTCCAGAAGCGGGTCAGCGAGGCGGCATTAAAGGTCGAGAAGTGGATTTTGCGATCTGACTCGCACCAGATACCCGCTTCATACGGGTAGTTCGGTTGATATTTCCCCGCTACCGTGTTGGCTTCGACCGCCTTCAGCAGGTTAAAAAATTCGGCGGGCGAACGGTCGATCTCCGCTGCCGGGTACAGGCTGATGTAAAGGGCAGGTGGGAATTCCAGCGCCGCGTGGCCGGTTGAAATCACCCCGTCGGCATCGACGGCGGCGATATAGCGGTTGATCACCGGGCGCGGCAGCGTCTGCTGTTTGGCCGATCCTTCCGGGGTCCAGACGTGCACGGTGAGCTGCTCGCCTGGCGGGCTATCCACGGACAGCGGCAGCGCCTCGCGTTTGCGGGGCATCAGCCCCTGCGGTGCCAGAATATCGAATACCGAGCGACCGTGCCGGATCTGCCGCATCCGTAGAGAAAGAAGCACCGACTGCGAACCTCCGGTAATCATCACCATCCCGATAAACTGCGAAACAGTGCCATCATGTTCTGACGGAAAGGGCAAGAACAGAAAAATGGCGAAGATTACCTGTAAAATGCCGGCCAGCAGGACGCGTCGCCAGTGCGCAAAACGCACCACCACAGCAGAGGCGATGCTGAACAGGCCGATAATGAAATAGGCAATGCCAAGCACAATAGCCATTGCCAGCGTGCCATCGTGGCGTCCGGATAAAATCAGAATGGCAATCAGCAGGAACAGCCCGCCTTTGAAGTAAAAAATCCCGCGCTGTGTGTCCCGGGTTGCCGAGCCCAGCGCCAGCGACACCAGGCTGTCGATCAGCAGAAAAATACCGAAGAGATGCAGCGGGAAGTGACGCCCACCCTGCAAACCATCGATAAAGATCAACAGACCCAGACCGCCCCACAGCACGCCTGCCACCATAAAGAACGGAGCCGCTTTGCGCACGAACGCCGCGCCGGCGAGCAAAAAGGCGATTTGCAGCATCGTTAACCTTCCTCCTCAGTGGTGGGCTGAAACAAGCCGCCGCTTTCCTCGGACCAGAACGCCACAATCACCGGGCGATCGTTGTCTGCCATCATCAGCATATTGCGCTCAGCCATCAGGGTCGGCTTTTGACCGTCGATGGCCAGCGTAAAGCGGAACGTCTCTGCCACAGGGACGTTTTGCGCCACCGCCTGCCAGCGGGCGGCCATCAGCGCCTGCTGTTGGGGATCGGGCACCTGGGCCAGCAACGCTTCCCGGCGGGTGATAAGGGCTAACGAGGCGGCGAGGGCAGACTGTGCGTGCGGGTTCCAGACCAGCTGACCGCTTTCCAGATCAAGGGAATAAGCAATATCCCGGGTACCGCGATCGGTGCGGGTCGCATGCCTTTTCTGGGCGCGTATAAATACCAGCAGCAGCGCGGCGGCGGAAAGATAGCACTGCGCCAGCATAATCGACTCTTCAGGTGCCAGGCGGGCGAAATAGAACGGGCCCGTCTCTTGCCACGAAGCATAGATAACGACAATGCTAAACAGGATAAACGCCAGAGAACCCAACCGATCGCCACAGACGATGGTGGTGGCTGCCACCAGCACCAGCGGCAGACAGGCGAGGGAGTAAATCAGCGCAATATTGTCGCCGCTGTCCGGCACGCCGCTGAAAGTGAGCAGGGTTACCAGCAGCACGGCGATCGCCAGGCACAAACCGAGGATCGGCTTTTGTGGCGCGACCTTTTCGTCAGAGGTGATCAGCCCCATCAGCGGGGGCGTCACGAACAGCGTGCTGGTGACGTTGGCACTCCAGGCGATCCACAGCCACTGCATCTGTGAGGTTCCCGCGAGATAAGAGAGCCAGCCCACGCCCGCCAGCGCGGCCAGAGCGCTGATAGCCACCGTCGAGATCACCCAGTTGACGATTTTGTGCAGCCGATCGTAACCCCGGGAAAAATAGCGCACGCTCCAGGCAATACCCATATTGCTGGTCAGCGAAAAAAGACCCAGCATCAGCGACAGGTGCAGAACATGCTGGAACGTCACCCCCAACAGCAGGCGGGCGAGCAGGAGGGTGATAAATAACGCAGGCCACTGTTTGTGCTGGGTGATAAGAAAGGCGGTGACAGCCACGCCTGCGGGCAGCCAGATAAAGGGCAATCGGGTCGCGGGGCCATCGAGGAATAAGGAGATCCAGCCCAGCAGATAGTAGAGCGCACCCCATGCGAGCAACATGACTGCTAACGTCTTTTTATCTGCTTTCATCCAGGGCCCCCGGCGCGACCGTCGCTTTAAAAAGATATGACCTTTTCGCCGGGTTAGCCATTTCAGGACGCAGTATTAACCGCCAAACACCGCAATCGCCTGCTGTAGTCGCGTGGTTCTGTGGGTCAGGTGGTTGGCCGCGCTGGTGACGTTATCCACCATCCCGGTGTTATTGTGCGTCATTACGCCAATGCGCGAGATCGACTCATTAATCAGGCTCAGGGCCTGGGTCTGCTCCTGGGTGGCGTGACCAATCTCTTTAATGAGCGCCGACATATTCAACACATTACCAATCATTGCCGTCAGATGGGTTTCGGTTTGCTCCACCATATTCACACCGGCATTGACGCTGGCGACGTTTTTCTCGATAAGCGCGGCGATCTCCTTCGCGGCCGAAGCGGAGTGCTGGGCCAGATTGCGTACTTCGGCTGCCACCACTGCAAAGCCGCGTCCTGCTTCTCCGGCGCGGGCGGCTTCAACTGCCGCGTTGAGGGCCAGAATATTGGTCTGGAAGGCAATACGGTCGATCACGGCGATGATGTCGACGATCTGGCCGTTATCCTGCGAGACCGACTGCATCATGCCGATGGTCTGCTTCATGATTTTTTCACCGCTATAAGCGCTGGCGCTGGTCTTATCGGCCATCAGGATCGCTTCCCCGGCGGTTTCGGCGGTCTGTTTTACCGCGCTGGCAATCTCTTCCACAGCGGCGGCGGTTTGCTGCAGATCGCCCGCCGTCTCTTCCGAGCGGGCCTGCAGCGCATGACCCTCTTTTTCGACCTGCTGGCTGATATCGCGGATACCGCTTATTTGCGCCCCGACATCATCCACCAGTGAATTGAGGTTTAAACCGGACTGATTAACCAGGCGCATCATCAAACCAATTTCGTCGACGCGATCAAAATGGTAATAGTCGGTTTTGCGTCCCGAAACCACGCGCTGCATCTGTTTAACAATCGACTTTACCGGGCGACTAATTTGGGCATGCAAATACATCGCCAGCAATATAAAAAGCGCCGCCGTGGCAGTCATTTGTATCACGGTGGAGGGGAGTAAAAACGGAATGGCGAAGGTCAGCAGGGCGGTGACAATAAGGCCATAATTAACGCGTTTCGCGGTACTGAGTTTTTTAAATATCGACAGGAAAGAAAATAAACCCCGGCGTACCAGTAGCCCTTTATAAAAACCGTGGCCTTTTATTTCGTTATTTCGCACGCGCTGATAAAGCTGCTCGCTGGCGTCGATCTCTTCCCGGGTTGGAATATTACGCACCGAGATATAACCGGTCAGGATGTCCTGCTGGTAGACCGGCGTCACGTTGGCGCGTACCCAGTAGTGATCCCCGTTGTGGCGACGGTTCTTCACCAGCCCGGTCCAGCTCTCGCCCTGCTGCAGAGTAAACCACATATCGCCAAATGCCTCGGGGGGCATATCCGGATGGCGGATCACATTATGCGGTTCACCGATAAGATGTTCTTCTTTATAACCACTGGCAACAATAAACGTCGAATTAGCGTAAGTAATATGACTCTGGGTATCGGTGGTCGACATAAGCGTCGATCCATCGTTAAGTAAATACTCGTTTTGTGTAACATGCATGTTACGCTTCATGAGTAACTCCATGGTGATGTCTGAGTAAACAAATGCCGCCCGATAAAGTGTCAGGCAAGATGTCATCGTTATTCTTTAATATTACGGCTGGCGTATTCTCTACGTAATCTTATGAATTGGAAAGCGCCTGACTTAACTATTTTTTATCTGTTAATTGGCGTTAATGTAATAAAAATGCAATAAAGCGAGTGGGCTTATTTTTGTCTGCGGGGGAATAAATCGACTTAAGGCAAATATGAAGTAAATAATGAATCCGTGGGGTAAACCAGGCTTTCGAAATGCCGTTTCATTAACAATGCTAAAACGTTATTATGACGCTCGACCATTTACTGACCGGGGGCAATGTGAAAATCAATATTATCGGCACCAGCGGCAGCGGTAAATCCACGCTTGCCCGACGTATCGCCACGGCGCTGGCGCTGCCCTGTATCGAAATGGACACCCTGTACTGGCAGCCCGACTGGCAGGGCACGCCAGATGAGGTGTTCGTCAGCAAGCTGGAAGCCGCACTCGACGCCAGCCCCGGCTGGGTGCTGGACGGCAACTACAACCGCACCCGGGCGATCAAGTGGCGCGAGGTCGATCTGGTGGTGTGGGTAGATTACGGCGTTGTCCGCACCCTGCGCCAGGCGGTGATTCGGGCGATAACACGCGCCTGGACCCAGCAGGAGCTGTGGCCCGGCACCGGCAACCGGGAGAGCTTTCGCCGCTCGTTCTTGAGCCGGGAGTCGATCCTTATCTGGACCCTCAAAACCTGGCGCAGCAACCGTGTGCGCTACCAGGCCGACATGGATAATCCCGCTTACGCCCACATCCGCTTCGTGCGGATCACCTCGCGCCAGCAGGCCGATGCCCTCATCGCCGGGTTACAGAGCGCACGCTAACCCAGCGCTGTATATCTGAAATCCGGCAAACCAAATGTAAATTAATTGTTTCTCAGAGGTGAAATCGCCCCTTAATAATGGCGACATGTTTAGTCAAACGAGATTGCAACATGTCCTGGCGAATCAGCATTCTGGATAAAAGTCCTGTCGCAGCAAACGAAACGGCCGCCGATGCGCTGGCGCGCACCTTAAGCCTTGCGCAACAGGCGGAGGCGCTGGGTTATCACCGCTTCTGGATTGCCGAACACCACAACACCCCGCAGCTGGCGAGTCCGTCGCCTGAGCTGCTGATTGCCTGGATCCTCGGGCAGACCAAACGCATTCGCGTCGGCTCCGGCGGCGTGATGCTCCAGCACTACAGCCCCTATAAAGTGGCCGAAAACTTCAACCTGCTGGCGGCCATAGCACCGGGTCGCGTCGACCTGGGTGTAGGCAAAGCGCCAGGCGGGCTGCCGCTCTCCACCCGGGCATTACAGCAGGGGCTGAATCAGCAGGAAAAGGGCGATTTCGCGGCCCAGCTGGCGCAGCTCGACGGCTGGTTAAACCCGGCAGCCCAGGCGGAAGAGGAGGCGGTTCGCGCCACCCCGCTGCCGCAAGTACCTGCTCAGGGCTTTCTGCTGGGGGCCAGCGCCGAGAGCGCACGCCTTGCCGCCAGCCTCAACTGGAACTTCGTCTTTGCGGCTCACCTGAACGGCGATCCTGACCTGCTGCGTGAGGTGATTGCCACCTGGCGGGCGCACAGTCACCGCGAGGTGATTGTCGCGGTGCAGGCTATCGTCGCCCCAACCCAGGCGCAGGCCGACGCGTTGGCGCAGTCGGTGGAAGTCTGGGGCGTGGAGCTGGCCAACGGTCAGCGGGTCACCGTCGCCAGCGAAGAGCAGGCCTATGCTTTTGCCCGCCAGGCCGGAAGTGAGCCGCTGCGCATTGCCCGTCGCGCCCAGTCGCTGCTGGCTGGCACCGCAGAGTCGGTACTGGATCAGCTGGAGGCCCTGCATCAGCAGTGGGGCATTGACGAATTTATTATTGATACGCCGGTGGCGGATGGCGCTGCCCGCGTGCAGTCCCTGCGTCTGCTGGCAGCGATCCGTCAGCAACGGGAGGTGGCGGTATGAGCCTCGGACAACAGCTGATCGCCTGGCGTCGTGAACTGCACCAACACCCGGAACTCTCCGGAGAAGAAGTTGAAACCACCGCCCGCCTGCGCCAGTGGCTGGGCGATGCGGGGATTAAGATCCTGCCTTACGATCTGCACACCGGCGTCGTGGCCGAAGTGGGCGAGGGCGACAAACGCATTGCCCTGCGCGCCGATATCGATGCGCTGCCGATTGAGGAGCGCAGCGGCGTAGCCTTCAGTTCACAACGCCCGGGGGTGATGCACGCCTGCGGACACGATATCCACACCAGCGTGATCCTCGGCGCCGCCTTAGAACTTAAAGCGCGTGAAGCCTCGCTGAATGGCCGGGTGCGGATCCTGTTTCAGCCTGCAGAAGAGAACTTCGGCGGTGCGAAAAGTCTGGTCCGCGCTGGCGCCCTGCGCGACGTCAGCGCCATCTTCGGCATGCACAACGAACCCGGCTTGCCGGTGGGCAGTTTCGCCACTCGCGGCGGGCCGTTCTACGCCAACGTTGACCGCTTTGTTTTCCGCATTACCGGCAAAGGGGCGCATGCCGCCCGTCCGCACGAAGGTAACGACGCCATTGTGCTCGCCAGCCAACTGGTGACCGCGCTGCAAAGCGTCGCCAGTCGCAACGTGAACACCCTGGACTCGGTGGTGCTGAGCGTGACGCGCATTACCGGGGGCAATACCTGGAACGTGCTGCCGGAGAGCGTCGAGCTGGAAGGCACCTTGCGCACCCACCGCACCGACGTGCAGGAAAAGGTCAAAGCCCGGGTATCGGAGATCGCCGCCGGGTTTGCCAGCGCCTTTGCCGCGCAAATCGACATCATCTGGTATGCCGGGCCGACCGCGCTGGTCAACGACGCCAACTGGGCCGACTTTGCCACCTCAGTGGCGCGCGAAAGCGGTTTTGAGACCCAGCACGCCGAACTGCACATGGGCGGGGAAGATTTTGCCGTCTATCTGCAACACATTCCTGGCGCCTTCGTCAGCATTGGCAGCGCCAGTCAGTATGGTCTGCATCATCCGGCCTTTAACCCGGATGAAGCCCTGATCGAACCCGCCGCGCGATATTTCGCCCAGCTTGCAGAAAAAGCACTGAATCAACTTTAAGGTAAGGAGTGAATATGTCCGCAACACGACAGCTGCGATTGGGCACGATTTTGCATGGTGCGTCGGGGAACATGTCGGCCTGGCGCCACCCGGCGGCCACCGCCGATGCCAGCATCAATTTTGAGTTTGTAAAAGAGACGGCGTTGAAAGCGGAGGCGGGCAAGCTCGACTTCCTGTTTGTCGCCGATGGCCTGTACATCAACGAGAAGTCGATTCCACACTTTCTCAACCGCTTTGAGCCGCTGACGGTGTTATCGGCACTGGCAACCATCACCACGCGCCTCGGGCTGGTCGGCACCTTGTCCACCTCCTACAGCGAGCCGTTTACCGTGGCGCGCCAGTTTGCCAGCCTCGATCATCTGAGCAACGGCCGGGCAGGCTGGAACGTGGTGACCTCCCCGCTGGAAGGCTCGGCGAAGAACTTCTCCCGCGACAAGCACCCGGAGCACGCCTTGCGCTACCGCATTGCCGATGAGTATCTCGACGTGGTGAAAGGGCTGTGGGATTCCTGGGAAGGCGATGCCTTTGTGCGCAACAAGGAGAGCGGCCAGTTCTTTGATCCGCAGAAACTGCACACCCTCGATCACCACGGCGATTTCTTTAAGGTCGCCGGGCCGCTGAACATTGGCCGTACCCCACAGGGCAGGCCGATTGTCTTCCAGGCCGGGGCCTCCGACGACGGTAAAAAGCTGGCGGCTAAACATGCCGACGCCATCTTCACCCATCACGAGACCTTTGAAGAGGCTCAGGTCTTCCACCGCGACGTGAAAAGCCAGCTGGAACAGCATGGCCGTCGTGCCGACGAGCTGCATATCTTCCAGGGCGTGAGCGTGATTGTGGGTAAAGACGCCGACGACGTGGAGCAGCAGTATCAAACCACCGCCGCGCTGGTGTCGATTACCGATGCCCTGAACTATCTCGGACGCTATTTTGAGCACCACGATTTTAGCCAGTATCCGCTCGATGAACCCTTCCCGGACATTGGCGATCTGGGGCAGAACAGCTTTCGCAGCACCACCGATGAGATCAAGCGTAACGCGCGGGATCGCAACTTAACCCTGCGCCAGGTCGCGCTGGAAGCCGCCTCGCCGCGCCCGCGCTTTTCTGGCACCCCGGAAGAGGTCGCCGACGGGCTACAGCAGTGGTTCGACGGCTATGCAGCGGACGGTTTTATCATCCAGGGCGGCACGCCGGATACCTTCCCGCGCTTTGTGGATCAGGTGGTGCCCCTGCTGCAGGCGCGCGGCCTGTTCCGTACTGAATACCCCGGCACCACCCTGCGTGAGAGCCTGGGATTAGACCAGCCAGAAAATCAGTTCACACAACAATAACCACACAATAAGAGAAGTCTGCTATGCATAAATCATCGCTTTTTCTGGCGCTCGCGCTGGCCTTTACCCCTGCCGTCTGGGCAGAGAACGTCAACATTAACGGCACCGGCGTAAGCCTGGAAGCCAACAAAACGCCGATCAACACGGCGAAAAACCCAGAGGCGATTGCTCAGCTGCCGGCGAGCTTTAAGCCCGCGGTGCCGGGGAAATTCACCGTGGCGATTGCCGGCCTGAGCCAGCCGCCATTAACCGTCTTTGCTGATGACAACAAAACCCTGATCGGCAGTGAGGCGGATATTGCCCGTCTGGTCGCCGACAGCCTCGGACTTGAGTTGAACATCGTCCCGACCTCGTGGGAAGACTGGCCGCTGGGCGTCACCTCCGGGAAATACGATGCGGCGATCAGCAATATTACCGTCACCAAAGATCGTAAAGAGAAGTTCGACTTTGCCACCTATCGCAAAGATTCCCTCGGTTTCTACGTGAAATCGACCAGCACCATTAAGAGCCTCGAGAAGGCGGAAGACATCGCCGGGCTGCGGATCATCGTCGGATCTGGCACCAACCAGGAGGCGATCCTGCTGGCCTGGGATGCGGAAAACCAGAAGAAAGGCCTCAAGCCGTTCACCCCGGTCTACACCAAGGACGATGCGGCTCAGACCCTGGCCCTGCAGTCCGGGCGGGCGGATGCCTTCTTCGGCCCGAACGTGATTGGCGCATGGAAAGCAGCCCTGAACGGCAAAACCAAGCTGGTAGGCAGCGTGGACGGCGGCTGGCCGAAGGCGGCGCACATCGCCGTGACCCTGAAAAAAGGCAGCGGGCTGGCTGAACCGGTGCAGACCGCGCTTAACGGGGTGATCAAAAACGGCGATTACGACAAAGTGCTGAACCGCTGGGGCGAAGGGGTGGAGCGCATTCCAGGCTCTGAAGTGAACCCGGCTGGTCTGGGTGACTAAGGAGACCTTATGAGCGACCTTTTTCGCGACGTATCGCCAGAGGACGCCGATCTTCAGCCCGTTATTGACGGGCTGTTCGGTGAATACGCGGCCCGCTACGGCGACTATTTTGCTAAAGACGCCGAGATCGAACTGACCGAATGGTATCTGCCGCCGCAGGGGCTGTTCATTGTGCTTGAGCGCGACGGGCAGATTATCGCCACCGGGGCCTATAAGCCGCTCGATGAGCAGACTGCGGAAATCAAACGTATCTGGACCGACAAAACCCTGCGTCAGCAGGGGCTTGCCGCAAAAGTGGTGCAGGAGCTGGAACGTCGGGCGGTGCAGGCGGGCTACAGCCAGATGTACCTCACCACCGGTTTTCGCCAGCCGGAAGCGGTGCGGCTCTACCTGAGCCAGGGCTACACGGCGCAGTTTGACCTCGCCCGCGACCCGGAAGAGTACAGCCAGCCGCCGTTTGACGGGCGGCTGCGCTTCACCAAAACGCTGGTACGCGAAGCGTTCAGTAAATCCGCATGAGGAACGACGATGAACAACGTTGAAACCATCAAAGTGGTCCCGGCGCGCTACCCGCTGCGCACCGTTGGCGCCGTTGTCGCGCTGTTTGTGCTGGCGATTGTCGTGCAGTCGGTGGCCTTTAATCCGCGCTGGGAGTGGGCGGTGTTCGCGCGCTGGTTCTTTGACCCGGTGATCCTCGAGGGCGTGGGGCAGACGCTGCTGCTGACGCTGATCGGCACCGCGCTGAGCGTGGTGATTGGCGGGATGCTGGCACTGGCGAGGCTGTCGTCTTCCTGGCTGTTAAGCAGCCTGGCCTGGGGCTACATCTGGCTGTTCCGCTCGCTGCCGCTGATTGTGGTGCTGATCATCCTCTACAACTTCTCCTACCTGTACGACACTCTGTCGCTCGGCGTGCCCTTTACCACCATCAGCTGGGGCAGTTTTGAAACCATCAATGTGCTGGGACAGTTCTCAACAGCCGTTATCGGGCTGACGTTGGTGCAAAGCGCCTACACTGCCGAAATTATTCGCGGCGGCTTTTTAGGCGTCGATCACGGGCAGTATGAAGCGGCGGCGGCCCTCGGGTTACCGGCCTCGCGACGTACCCTGCGCATTATTCTGCCCCAGGCGCTGCGCACCATTCTGCCTGCCGGGTTTAACGAAATTATCAGCCTCGCCAAAGGCACCTCGATGGTTTACGTGCTGGCGATGCCGGAGCTGTTTTACACCATTCAGATGATCTACAACCGCACCCAGGAAGTGATCCCGCTGCTGATGGTGGGTGCCGTCTGGTATCTGGTGATCACCACCGTACTGTCGGCGATCCAGCATCTGGTGGAACGCGCCCTGGCTCGCAGCGAGCGCCGCTCGGCGGTTAATCAATCCCGCGCGTCCAGCCGGACCCGTTCTGTAACCACCCAAACGACACAGGAGCCTGTCCATGCAAGCCTCTCCTGAAGGACATATTTCGATTACCGGGGTCAGCAAGTTTTTTGGTCGCCATAAGGCGCTGGATGACGTCTCGCTGGAGATCCCGCCGGGTTCCGTTACCGTGATCCTCGGCCCGTCCGGCTCGGGTAAATCGACGCTGCTGCGGACCATTAACCACCTCGAACGCGTGGATGAAGGCTTTATCCAGATTGATGGGGACTATATCGGCTACCGCCGCCAGGGCGACAAGCTGTATGAGCTGAAAGAGAAGGAGATCCTCAAGCAGCGGGTTAACGTCGGCTACGTGTTCCAGAACTTTAATCTGTTCCCGCACCTGACGGTGCTGGAAAACCTGATTGAAGCGCCGATAGCGCACAAGCAACTGAGCCGCAAAGCGGCAGTTGAGCGGGCATATGACCTGCTGGACGTGGTCGGACTGCGGGATAAAGCCGATGCCTGGTCGCGGCATTTGTCCGGCGGCCAGCAGCAGCGGATCGCCATCGCGCGGGCGCTGGCTCTGCGCCCGCGCGTGATGCTGTTTGATGAACCCACCTCGGCGCTGGATCCGGAGCTGGTGGGCGAGGTGCTGGACGTGATCAAAAAGCTGGCCCGCTCCGGCACCACGCTGGTGGTGGTGACCCACGAGATTGGCTTTGCCCGTGAAGTGGCAGACCAGGTGGTGTTTATGGTGGATGGTAAAATCGTGGAACAAGGGAGCAGCGACGAGGTACTGAACCGTCCCTCGCACGCGCGAACGCGGCAGTTCCTGTCGAAAGTGCTGTGAGGAGAGAAGATGAAATATGGCGTTCTGGCGCTGCTGGCGGTTGTCTCAACCAGCCACGCCGCGATAGATTTACAGGCCAACGAACAGCCGCTGCCGGTGACCGTTGACCCACAGGCGGTGGCGAAGATCCCCGCCAGTTACAAATTTGTTGAGCCCGGCACCCTGACGGTGGCGATTTCGGCCCTCAACTCGCCGCCGCTGGCGCTGCTGGCGAGTGATAACCGCACCCGCATTGGCAGCGACCCGGATATCGCCCGTTTGCTGGCGGGCAGCCTCGGCCTGAAGCTCAAGCTGGTGCCCACCGCGTGGGAAGACTGGCCGCTGGGCATTAGCTCCGGGCGCTACGACGTGGCGCTGGTGAACATTGCGGTGACCGAGCAGCGTAAGCAGAAGTTTGATTTTGCCACCTATCGCGTCGATTCGCTGGCCTTCTCGGTGAAATCCACCAGTGAGGTGCAGTCGATAAAAAGCGCTGCGGACCTGGCGGGTAAAAAGGTGATTGTCGGCTCCGGTACCAATCAGGAACGTATTCTGCTGGGCTGGAACGAAGAGAACAAAGCCGCCGGACGTGAACCGGCGCTGCCGGTGTACCTCACCGACGACGCCTCCGGCAACCTGTATATTCAGTCCGGCAGGGCGGATGTGTTCTTCGGCCCGCAGTCGGTCTCGGCCTATAAAGAAGCGCTGACCGGCAAAACCCGGGTGGTGGGTTTAGGGCCGAAAAAAGCCTATGTCGCGACCACCACCAAAAAGGGCAACGAGTTAGTGTATGCGTTGCAGACCGCGCTCGACGGTGCCATTCAGCGGGGCGACTACCAGAAAGTGCTGGCTCGCTGGGGTGAGCAGGGCGAAGCGGTGGGGCAATCGGAGGTCAACCCGCCAGGCATCACCTACTGAGGCTGCTCTACACTTAGGGTTTTAACCTTAAGGGGTGACCGCATGATCCTGTATGGCGTACCGGGCTGGGGCTCGGCAATCAGCGAGCTGATGCTGACCCTGGCCGACATTCCGTATCAGTTTATCAACGTTGACGGTTTTGATAAGCCCGGCCCGCAGCGCGACTTGCTGGAAAAACGTAATCCGCTGTGTCAGGTGCCGACTCTGGAGTTGAGCAATGGCGAGATCATGAGCGAGACCGCCGCGATCGCGCTGATGGTGCTGGATCGCTGTCCCGATCTGGCACCCCCCATCGGGTGCGTGGAACGTCAGCAGTTTCAGCGCCTGCTGGTGTGGCTGGTGGCCAACGTCTATCCGACCTTCACTTACGCGGATTACCCGGAGCGCTGGGCGCCGGATGCCCCGGAACAGCTACAGCAAAACTGCATTGCCTGGCGCAAAACGCTCTATCTGTGGCTGGATAACCACCTCAAAGCCAGCCCGTTTGCCTTTGGCGAGCAGCTGACTCTGATCGACTGTTACCTGTGCGTCATGCGCACCTGGGGGCCAGGCCCGGTGTGGTTCGCAGAGAACACGCCGAAGATTGCGGCGATTGCCGATAGCGTGTGTCAGCTCCCGAAACTGCACAAGGTGTTAAAAGGCAACGACATTCTCTGCTAGTCTGGAACGCTAACTCAAAAGGAGCCCTGCACATGCCACACGTAGATATCAAATGTTTCCCGCGCGACCTGAATGACGAGCAAAAAACCGCCCTGGCGGCGGATATCGCCGAGGTGATTATTCGTCACTTCAACAGCAAAGACGCTTCTGTGTCCGTTGCGCTGCAGCAGGTGCAACAGCAGGACTGGAAAGCGCAGGTCTGGGATACGGAGATTGGCCCGAAGATGGATGAGCTGATCAAAAAGCCGGGTTACTCGATGTAATTGTGCGCGTTATCCCCTCATCGTTGCGATGAGGGGATACAGGCTTATTACACCGTACTGGTATTCACCCGCTTGCCAATGTCTTTCAGCTGAGAATATTTTTCCAGTAATTGCGGTCCGTCGTCCAGACTCATGGCAAACATCCACATATAGGTCATCACCGAATAGATATGACCGGCATCTAATCCACCCTGGAAAGACATCGTCAGAATGGTGCTGGCAAATAAAATCGCGGTGATCGTCCCGATCGACAGATAGCCAATCGCTTCCCGATCTGACAGCTTAATTCTGAGCCGGGCAAGCACATCGTAGTGTCTGAACAGCGATATCTGTGAGGCGCTGTTCACGAACGCCACCTCTTTTTCCAGCCGATCGTTCAGCCTCAGGAAGAGTGCTTCGTTCCTGCGGGTAAAGCCTGGCAAAAACAGGGCAAAAAATACCAGGATGAACAGACAGGCGACGCCGGTCCAGAACTGCAGCAGGAGCAGCATCACCGCGGCTCCGATAATGGACGCCACAGAGGTCACCAGCACCGGCAAATGTTTCTCGAAAAAGTCGACAAATTCCCGCGAAAGCGCCACGCGTGCCGCAATCGTCGAGGCGCTGTGCTGTTCTTCGCGCTGGGCGAGGATCACCGGCACCGCCATTTCGGCATAAATGCGGGCAAAGGTGCGGGTATCGATACTGCGTCTTGCCGCGCCAATGGCCCACATCATAAACACCATCACCGCATACAGCACGGCATGTAAGGCCTGGCCCGAGACAATCGCGTTGATCGCAAACCCGGCCAGCAGGGGATACAACAGCAGGGTGATGTTTTCGGCGGCCACCAGTAAGAAGGTCAGAATGAGTTTTCGGCTGTGGCGTTGACCCAGTAATTTGAGCGTTTTAACTGCGCTGTGTGAGACTGCGGCCGGCGCCGCATTTTTTAAGGTAAGCATACTATTTTCTGTTAAAATGGACTTGAGCGGTTGCTCAAATCTCGGGGTGAGTCTATTTGAGCGTTTGCTCAAAGTCAACGTGGGCGTGATGATGAAAGAAGCAAAAGAGACGTTAAAAGCCAGAATTCTGGACGGGGCCATCGCGCTGTTTCTGGAGAAGGGCATCGCCAATGTCACCACGCGTGAGCTGACGGAGTCGTTAGGGATCTCGCGAAGCCATATCTATCACTACTTCAGCAACTGGCAGGTGCTGTGTATTGCGGCGCTGGATCGTTTTATGCGCGACGAGCTGGAGACCTTTGCCCGGCAGATTAATGCGTTAACCTCCAAGCAAAAAATGGCGCAGCTGGTTGAAAACTTCCTGCCGCTAGAGCCTGATGCCGCCTGGCAGTTGTATAGCTCAATCTGGCATTTAGCCATTCATAATGCGGCTTACGCAGAGCTGGTGGAGTCCATCACCGACGAATGGAGCGGGGTGGTCTGCGGCATCATTGAGGAAGGGATAGACAATGGCACGTTCCGCGACAGCGATGCCCGCCGCACCACGCGTCAGCTGGTGTCACTCCTGAATGGCTATGCGGAGTTTCTCAGCGTCGGGCCCTCGGCCAAAAAATGCAAAATGGTCCAGGAGGATATCGCCGACTTTATCCAGCAGTTTATCTATAACGCGTAAGGGCGGGTTTAACAGACCGCCGCCCGGCGCGGTTAATGATACAGCTCCGGGTGCGCTTCCAGCAGCGCCAGCATATTGTCGCGGATCTCATCCTGCGCCCCGGCCATCCACACCGCCTCCAGCGGCATCCCCATCTGCGCTGCACCGTTCAGCTGCACAAACTTCACCCCTGGCAGCTGAAAGCGGCTGCTCCAGGCGGGCACAATCGCCAGCCCAATTCCCGCCGCGACCAGGTTGATAATGGTCTGCTTTTCATCCGCCAGCTGTGACACTGTCACCTCAATCCCGGCGTTATGGAACAGATTCATCGTCAGGTCGTGGCTGTGCGGGCGGGAACGCCGCTCAGGCAGGATCATCGGCATCCCTTCCAGTTCGACGATCTCGATACTCTCCCGCCCGGCAAAGGGATGGCTGGCGGGCAGGGCCAGAATACCCGGTTCATTACACAGAAACGCCCGGCCAAACTGGGCGTCGAGCTGTGAGGGCGGGCGAATAAATACCAGGTCCAGCCTGCCGCTTTTCAGCTTCGGCAGCAGATGGACGGTTTTATCTTCAAAAAGCTGAATTTCCACTTCCGGGTACTGCTGACGGAACAATTGCAGCAGTCCAGGCAGCAATCCCATCGCCGCGCTGTCGATGGTACCGACGCGCAGCAAGGGCTGATTACGGCGCGGATTTTGACGAAATTGCAACATAATCGCGTCGGCGTGGGCGAGCAGTTTTCGCGCCTCTTCCCGCAGTAAAACCCCGTTCTCCGTCAGCGCGACCCGACGCGTTGACCGACGAAATAGCCGTGTGCCAAGTGCTTCTTCTAAAAGACGAATATTCCTTCCTAATGCCGATGGCAGCATGTTCATCCGTTGCGCCGCCTGACCAAAATGCAGGGTCTCGGCCACCGCCAGGAAACAGCGTAAGTGTTGTAGTTCCATTTTGGCTCGCTCGCGATTATTGCATTTTTTTGTATAAACCGAAGCGCATGATCATGCAAGAAATATCAGCATACTCATCAAGGCAGCCCGACTGCGTACCCTACACATAATTATTAGGAACACCTCATGACCTGCACAATCGAACAACGGGTCATGCGCAAGATCACCTTGCGCATCGTGCCCTTTATCATGCTGTTGTATTTCATCGCTTTTCTCGACCGCGTTAATATCGGATTCGCGGCGCTGACCATGAATGCCGAGTTAGGTTTCTCCCCAGCGGTATTCGGCTTTGGCGCAGGGATCTTTTTCCTCGGCTACTTCCTGTTTGAAGTCCCGTCGAACCTGATCCTGCATAAGGTCGGAGCGCGCATCTGGATTGCAAGGGTGATGATCACCTGGGGGCTGGTCTCCGGCGGGATGGCCTTCGTGCAGGGCACGACCAGCTTCTACACTCTGCGATTCCTTCTCGGTGTGGCAGAGGCCGGTTTCTTCCCGGGCATCATCCTCTACTTAAGCTATTGGTTCCCGGCGCAAAAACGCGCCCAGGTGACGGCTATCTTTATGGCAGCGGCACCCATTTCGACCGCGCTCGGTTCGCCGATTTCCGCAGCCCTGCTGGAAATGCACGGCCTGATGGGCTTTGCCGGCTGGCAGTGGATGTTTGTCCTCGAAGCGGTGCCGGCGGTGATCCTCGGCGTCGTGGTACTGTTCTGGCTGACCGACCGCCCGGAAAAGGCCACCTGGCTCAGCGAGGAGGAGCGTGGCTGGCTGATTAGCACCCTGCAACGCGAGCAGGCCGCAAAACAGGCCACGGCGCAGCACAGCGTCTGGAAAGGACTGCTGGACAAGCGCGTGCTGGCCCTGTCGCTGGTCTATTTCGGCACCTCCGCCGGGCTGTATACGCTCGGGATCTGGTCGCCGCAAATCATCAAAACGCTGGGCGTCTCCTCCATGACCGTCGGCCTGCTGAATGCCATTCCCGCCGTTATTGCAGTGGTAGCAATGGTGCTGTGGGCGCGGCATTCAGACAAAACCAGCGAACGTTCCTGGCACGTGATTGCCGCCTGCATCGTGGCGGCTGCCGGGCTGTTGATGGCCGGGAGTGCGGTAAGCATCGTTGGCGTAATCCTTGCGCTCACCATTGTTAACTGCGGCATCAGCGCCTCGAAACCGCCGCTGTGGAGTATGCCAACCCTGTTTCTTTCCGGTTCGGCTGCTGCCGCCGGGATCGCCACCATCAATTCACTGGGCAATCTGGGCGGGTTTGTCGGTCCGTTCATGATCGGCCTGATTAAGCAGCAGACCGGCAGTTACACCTGGGGGCTGTGGTTTGTCGCCGGGTTACTGATTCTCTCTTCCCTTGTTGTGCTGTGGCTGTCGGCTTCTGCCCGCAAAACACAGCCCCATGATTCGTTAGTTCAGCCAAAACATTAATGTAAGGAATAAACATGAAAGATTACGCGATTGCAGCTATCCCCGCAGACGGTATTGGCCCGGAAGTGATCACCGCGGGCGTAGACGTGTTACACGCGCTGGCCCAGCGTCAGGGCGATATTCGCTTCTCGGTGCATACCTTTGAATGGGGGTCGGATTATTACAAATCGCACGGAGTGATGATGCCGGAAGATGGGCTGGAGCAGCTGAAAGCCTTCGACGCCATCTACTTTGGCGCAGTGGGTGCGCCGGATGTCCCGGATCACATCACCCTGTGGGGGCTGCGTCTGCCGATTTGCCAGGGCTTTGATCAGTATGCCAATGTGCGTCCGACTAAAATCCTGCCGGGCATCCAATCTCCGCTGCGCAAGGCCGGGCCAGGCTCCCTCGACTGGGTGATCGTGCGTGAGAACTCTGAAGGGGAATATTCAGGCCACGGCGGTCGCGCGCACCGTGGCCTGCCGGAAGAAGTGGGTACCGAGGTGGCGATTTTCACCCGCACCGGGGTGACACGTATCATGCGTTACGCCTTCCGTCTGGCGCAGACCCGTCCGCGCAAACTGTTGACCGTGGTGACCAAGTCCAACGCCCAGCGTCACGGAATGGTGATGTGGGATGAAATTGCTGCCGAAGTGGCGCGTGAATTCCCGGACGTGAGCTGGGATAAAATGCTGGTCGACGCGATGACCGTGCGCATGACCCTGCATCCGGAATCGCTGGACACCATTGTCGCCACCAACCTGCACGCTGATATCCTCTCGGATCTGGCCGGTGCGCTGGCGGGCAGCCTGGGCGTGGCGCCCACTGCCAACATCGATCCTGAGCGTCGGTTCCCGTCGATGTTTGAACCGATCCACGGCTCGGCATTTGATATCACCGGCAAAGGGATTGCTAACCCGGTCGCCAGCTTCTGGACGGCAGCGCAGATGCTGGAACATCTTGGCGAAGCAGAGGCCGCCACACGCCTGATGGTCGCCGTCGAACAGGTCTGCGCCCAGGGGATCATGACTCCGGACGTGGGCGGCACGGCCAACACCCGCGAGGTCACCCAAGCGGTGATCCGCGCCATCGCAGAAGGCTGACCCTATGGCACAACCCGACGACAGCGCCCTGCGAGGGGCGCTTACTGAAATCTTTATGGCGGCGGTAAAAAGCGCCGACCCACATGAGGCGCTGATCAAAGCCCTGCCCGAGAAACCGCGCGGACGCTGCATTGTGGTCGGCGCCGGGAAAGCCAGCGCGGCGATGGCTGCTGCGCTGGAGGCCGCCTGGCCGGAGGTGGATTTACAGGGCGTAGTGGTGACGCGCTACGGCCACGCGGTACCGACGCAAAAAATCCGTATCGTCGAGGCGGCGCACCCGGTGTCGGATGCGATGAGCGAGGTGGCGTCGATGCTGATGATGGAGCAGGTCAAGCACCTGAATGCCGACGACTGCGTGATCGCACTTGTCTCCGGCGGTGGCTCGTCATTGCTGGCGCTGCCGCGCCAGGGCATCACCCTTGCCGACAAACAGGCGGTCAACAAAGCGCTGTTGAAGAGCGGGGCGACCATCCAGGAGATGAATACCGTGCGCAAGCAGCTGTCGGATATCAAAGGCGGACGGCTGGCGCTGGCTGCTCGTCCCGCCCGGGTGATTACGCTGATCATCAGCGATGTGCCGGGTGACGATCCCCAGAGCATCGCCTCTGGCCCGACGGTGGCGGACAGCTCCACGGCGGAAGAGGCGCTGGAGATTGTCGCCCGCTATGGTCTGGCTCTGCCGGAACACGTCCTGCGGGTGCTCAACACCCCGCGCGCACCGGTGACGGCGGCGGAAATTCACGATGACATTCGCCTGGTCGCCACGCCGTCTGGTGCGTTGGCCGCCGCTGCCGGGGTGGCGCAGCGCATGGGCTATACGCCATTGATTCTGGGCGATGCGCTGGAGGGTGAAAGCGCGCAACTGGGGGTGATGATGGCAGGGATAGCGAGATCGGTAAAACAGCATGGGCTGCCGGTGAAAGGCCCGGCGGTTTTGCTGAGCGGCGGTGAAACCACAGTGACCATTGGCGACAGCGGCGCTGGGCGCGGTGGGCGCAACACCGAGTTTTTGCTGGCGCTGGCCTGTGCGCTAAAGGGGGAGGCGGGGATTTATGCCATCGCCGGAGACAGCGACGGCATTGACGGCACGGAGGATGCGGCGGGCGCAATCGTGACGCCGGAAACGCTGTTGCGTAGCTCGCTGGATGCCAGAGGGATGCTGCGCGGGCATGACAGCTACAGCTACTTTGCCGCGCGGGGGGATCTGGTGGTGACCGGCCCGACGTTAACCAATGTGAATGATATTCGGGTGATTTTGATTACCTGAGCCGCCCCCCGGTGGTTTTTGATAAAACTTGCGAGGCGGCTTCCGGGAATGCCCCTTGCCGCCTCGCGCATATCGCAGTATCTTCTTGTCGCGCCTGCAAAATCAGGCGCCGGGATTGGAACCCCGCCAGACGTTATCGGCGACATAAGACCATTTATGTCGTACGCTTTGCTACACCTCAATGGTGGGCTGGCGAGGGCATCGCAAGATGCGCCGGTAACCGATAAGGCCGGTAGTTCCAACCTCGCTCAGTCCACCGCCAGGAGATTGGAACCTCTTACGGTGGTATTAAAACCTTATCGGAGGCTGCCAATATGGCTACGACCCAACCTCGATCTACCCGTTACTCAACGCGCCTTTCAACCACCTTACCGATTTCATCGAGCTTGCGGATAACTGCGAGCGCTACGTTGAAGCGATGGTGGAGGTCAACGATACCCGCGATAAGCAGGCCCTTTGTGGCCGACTGGCTGCCAGCCTGTCACTGTTGATGCCCACGCTTAATGATCCCATTCCACCGCAGATGGTCGATATGCTGACCATTGAAACGCTCCCCACTCACGTACCGGTGTTCGACCCGGACACCGATACCCTGTGTCGGTACTGTCAGACGCTGACCCAACTGACAATGAGCGGGATGCTGACAAACGATCAGCAGCGGGTGATCGATGATCTGCTGTTTGAACTGGTGAGTTTTTTCAGCGATCGGCTGAAAGCCCCACGCTGGTTACGGACAGAGCAGGGGACTGTACTGCTTTGACGGGGAAATGATGGCGACCTGTTTTGCGGGACAAGGCCGTCGTATGGGAAGGGGATAACCGAGACGTTATCCCCTTAGTTTGGCGTTGTTTAATTTGTGTACTGGACGCGTGATATAAAATCTGATGACCGGTTTGATGGGGGTAGGGGGGAGAAGTTGGCTGGTTTGTGCCAATAGCGGACGCTATTGAGTACATTATACGTTCGACAGTTACAGCTGTTTGGATCGCCGTGTGCAGTCCCAGTGCATGTGAGGATCAGGCACCTGAACCTAAAAAAGGTGCCTGGTTCACTAGCCTGTTGCACTCTGAATGCATGACAGGTTGGTCAATGTTTGTGACTGGGCACATGGACAAGTGAAATCAGAGTTTTTGAGTTACGCCACTGCACGCAATTTGAGAGTTCATTTAAGGCAATATTGGCAACGCTGATAATTATGACATCCGCTTCATCAATGACCGCCTGTTGATTGCCCATTGTCCAGCAGGGAAATTCTCGGGCCAGCTTTTGAGCCCGTTCACTGTTTCCTGGCCAGAGAAACACCTGAGCGTCAGGTACTGCCTGAAACAATCCTCTGATCAGTTCTTCGGTTAGCGCATCAACGCCCAGAATGCCTATTCTTTTCATCCGTCCCCCGGTTATCAGTCAGCAATCAGAATGTGAATCTACGCTGCAGCTTATGGTGCCCTGGTGGCTGTTTCTGTTGGCTGCCAACCCCCTCCGAGCGCCCTGAAAGCAGCCACAGCGGCGTGGGCAGATTCTGTCTGCGCCTGCGCTTTGGCATCAGAAGCCTGCAAAAGGTTTTCATCGTTGTGCAGAACATCAATCAGGTTGCTTGTTCCTTGCTGGTAGGCGATGAAAGAAGATCGACGAGCGCTGGCCAGTGCAGTTTCCCCCCTGATCAGCATTGCGGTTTGTGTTTCACTATTGATCAGAGCAGATAAAGCATTTTCGACATCTTCGGTGGCGCGTAAGACAGATAGCCGATAGGCGGCGAGCGCCTCCTGTTCCTGGCCCTTAGCCTGGTCTATCTGGGCGTTGATGCGACCAAAATCGAAGAGTCGCCAGCGCAGCCCCAGCAGGCCTGCAGACTGGCTGGCACCGCCGGAGAACAGGTTATCGCCCGCCACTGCCGTTGCGCTGCCGAGCAACGCACTGAGTGAAAACTTCGGATAATACTCACTGGTGGCCACGCCGATGCGTGCACTTGAGGCGGCGAGATGACGTTCCGCCACGATAATGTCGGGCCTTCGGCGCATCAGGTCGGCTGGTGTACCCGTTGATGCTATCTGCGGAGCCTGCGGAATGAAGCCCGGCGAGTCTACCTGAGCGCGATAGGTGCCGGGAGGCGTACCGAGCATAACGTCTAATGCATTCATGGCAGCATCAAGCCCTGTGCGGAGAACCGGTACGGTTGCCTGAACCCGTGTCAGTTCCCCTTCTGTCTGGCGAACCTGATACTCGGGAGCCAGTCCTTTAGCGTTCAGGAGTTGTACTTTTTCCAGCAGTTCCTGTTGCGTACTGACCTGTTTCTCCGCGATGGACAGCCGGGTCTGTAATCCGCGCAGGGTGATATAGGTATCGGCAGTCTGGGCCGCGACGGCAAGACGGGTTGCGGCGACGGCCGCTTCGGAAGCCTGATAGTCAGCGAGTGCAGCCTGGCGACTGCGGCGCAGCCCCCCAAAAACGTCAATCTCCCAGCTTGCGTTGAGATTGGTTTCATAGCTATTGCCGTAGCGATTATAATACGGCGTTGCGCTGAGAACCTGCCCCAGCGGGGTTTCGACCGACTGATACGCGCGTGCCGCTTGTCCGCTGATGTTCCCAGAGGGCAACAGAGCTGCTGTGGCCACGCCCAGTCCAGCGCGGGACTGGGTCATGCGGGCGGTTGCCTGTGCGAGATCGAGATTTTGCGCGAGGGCGTCTGTAACTAACTTGCTTAACAGAGGATCGCCGAAGCCGTCCCACCACACAGCAAAACTGGCGGGTCTGGAAGCACTTCTCTGCTGAACGGCAGACTGAGCCTGATATCGTTCCGCAAGTGGCGCATCCGGGCGATGATAATCCGGCCCAACGACGCAACCCGCCAGTAAACCGGCGCTCACCACCAGTGCAAGAGTACGGAGGGGGAACATTGATATTCCTTGAGTCAGTTTTGAGTTGTGACCACATTACCAAATGGTCACTTGTTGTCAATCAGGGTTCACTGAGCTAAGCTTGAAAAATGACTAAACACATAAATTTACATCCCCCAAGGGGGCCATTGGATCACAGCGTTCGCGATCAGGTCGTCGACGCCGCCACAGAGCATTTTGGGCATTATGGGTATGAGAAAACCACGGTGTCAGAACTGGCTAAATCAATAGGATTTTCAAAATCTTATATCTATAAATTTTTCGATTCCAAGCAGGCGATCGGTGAAGTGATCTGCACTAACCGGCTGGCAATGATTATGGCGATTGTCAATTCAGAGATTGCAGATGCCCCGTCGGCCTCCGAAAAATTGCGGCGTTTATTCAGGGCACTGACTGAAGCCGGTAGTGATTTGTTTTTTCACGATCGCAAGCTTTATGACATTGCTGCCGTGGCGGCGAGGGATAAGTGGCCGTCGGCAGAGGCTCATGAAGAGCGTCTGAGAGAACTGATTGAGCAAATCATTGTTGAAGGGCGGCAGGCGGGAGAGTTTGAACGAAAAACGCCGCTGGATGAGGCTGCGCACGCGATATATCTGGTAATGCGGCCTTACATCAGTCCGGTACAGTTGCAATACAATCTGGAAACGGCACCGGCGGCGGCGGCACTCCTCTCCTCACTGATACTGAGAAGTTTGTCCCCCTGAGTTGTGACCATTGACATTATTGGTCACTAGTCTGAGAATGCGGTTACTGTCCTGCTAATTCAATTAAGGGAACCCATGCTCAGGCTTACTCCTGCCAACTTTGCTTTTTGCCTGTTGCCGCTTGCTCTTGTGGCCTGCGGTGACTCTTCCGGCACCGACGATCCCCGTACTCAGCCTCCTCTGGTAAGGTCTGCGGCCGTGGTGAGTGCTACCGATGCCTCCCGCGCATTTACCGGCGTTGTTGTCGCCCGGATTCAAAGCGACCTCGGTTTCAGAGTGCAGGGCAAAATCCTTGAACGCCTGGTCGATACTGGCCAGACCGTTAAACGCGGTCAGCCATTGATGCGTCTGGATCCGGTTGACCTGAGTCTGATGGCGCAGGCTCAACAACAGGTTGTCGCGGCTGCACGGGCCCGTGCAAGACAAGCGACTGATGACGAGCTGCGCTATCGCGGTCTGGTCGCTGCAGGCGCAGTGTCGGCATCGTCCTACGATCAGATAAAGGCCGCCGCCGATACGGCCAGAGCAGAACTCAGTGCGGCTAAGGCACAGGCCAATGTGGCAGAAAACACCACGGGCTACGCCGTCCTGCTGGCTGACGCCGACGGTGTGGTTATGGATACGCTGGCTGAACCCGGTCAGGTTGTCAGTGCCGGGCAGCCGGTGGTCCGGCTGGCCAGAGCAGGGCAGCGCGAGGCCATCGTGCAGCTGCCTGAGACGTTACGCCCGGCTGCCGGAAGCGAGGCCGAAGCAACGTTGTACGGTATCGGTAAACAGACCGTCCCTGCGAAACTGCGGCTCCTGTCCGATGCGGCAGATCCGCTAACCCGCACCTTCGAGGCGAGATATGTGCTAGAGGGAGTACTGGCGAATGCCCCGCTGGGATCCACCGTTACGCTTCATATTTCAGACGATAAATTACCGGGCCAGGTGATGCAGGTACCTTTAGCGGCCATCTATGATCCTGGCAAAGGGCCGGGTGTCTGGGTGATTTCTGATAAGCCCGCCAAAGTGTCATGGCGGCCTGTGCAGGTGCAGGGATTGGGTGACGATTCGGCGACGGTGACAGGTTCTCTTAAGCCGGGAGAGCAGGTGGTCGCCCTGGGGGCGCATCTGCTGCATGACGGTGAGGCCGTACGCATGGCCGCACTAAGCAATACCAGCGTCGCCGGGAGCCAGCCATGAGCGCGGGGCGATTCAATCTTTCAGCCCTCGCCGTGCGTGAGCGCTCAATCACACTGTTCCTTATTATCCTGATTACGGTTGCGGGCATTCTCTCGTTTTTTGAACTGGGACGGGCTGAAGACCCACCGTTTACAGTCAAGCAGATGACGATTATTTCTGCCTGGCCGGGCGCTACCGCGCAGGAGATGCAGGATCAGGTTGCCGAACCGCTTGAAAAGCGTATGCAGGAGCTCAAGTGGTATGACCGTAGTGAAACCTACACCCGTCCCGGTCTGGCTTTTACCATGCTGTCGCTGCAGGACAGCACGCCGCCTTCACAGGTGCAGGAAGAGTTCTATCAGGCGCGTAAAAAGCTGGGCGATGAGGTCAAAAACCTGCCAGCAGGCGTCATCGGGCCGATGGTCAATGATGAATTCTCTGATGTGACCTTTGCACTTTTTGCGCTGAAGGCGAAAGGAGAGCCACAGCGGCTGCTGGTACGCGATGCGGAATCGTTACGCCAACGTCTTTTACATGTGCCAGGGGTCAAGAAGGTCAATATCATCGGCGAGCAGGCTGAACGTATCTATGTCTCGTTCTCGCATGACCGACTGGCCACGCTGGGCATTTCCCCTCAGGATATTTTCTCAGCCCTCAACAACCAGAACGTACTGACGCCCGCCGGTTCGATTGACACCAAAGGACCGCAGGTCTTTATCCGCTTGGACGGTGCCTTTGACAAACTGGAGAAAATTCGCGAAACCCCTATCGTGGTACAGGGCAGAAATTTGCAGCTTTCTGACGTGGCAACCGTTGAACGGGGCTACGAAGATCCCGCTACCCTCCTGATCCGCAATCAGGGTGAACCGGCGCTGCTGCTGGGCATCGTTATGCGGGACGGCTGGAACGGTCTGGATTTGGGTAAGGCGCTGGATGCGGAAACGGCCAACATCAATGAGAGCATGCCCCTGGGCATGACCCTGACCAAAGTCACCGATCAGTCAGTCAACATCAGCTCCGCCGTTGACGAGTTCATGATCAAATTCTTTGTCGCGCTGCTGGTAGTGATGGTGGTGTGCTTCGTCAGTATGGGATGGCGAGTGGGCGTGGTGGTTGCTGCAGCGGTGCCACTGACGCTGGCGATTGTCTTTGTGGTGATGGAGGCTTCCGGCAAAAACTTTGACCGTATTACCCTGGGCTCGTTGATCCTGGCGCTCGGGTTGCTGGTCGATGATGCCATCATCGCCATTGAAATGATGGTGGTGAAAATGGAAGAAGGCTACGATCGCATCAAAGCCTCGGCCTATGCCTGGAGCCATACGGCGGCCCCGATGCTGGCAGGCACGCTGGTCACCGCCGTCGGATTCATGCCCAACGGTTTTGCCCAGTCCACAGCCGGCGAATATACCAGCAACATGTTCTGGATTGTCGGTATCGCCCTGATTGCTTCCTGGATTGTGGCGGTGGTGTTTACGCCTTATCTGGGCGTAAAAATGCTGCCGAAAATAAAAACTGTGGAGGGCGGGCATGCGGCTATTTACGACACCCGTCATTACAACCGTTTTCGCCGGGTACTGACCCGCGTCATTGCGCGCAAGTGGATAGTTGCCGGTACCGTTATTGCCGTCTTTACGATCGCTATACTCGGCATGGGGCTGGTGAAAAAACAATTTTTCCCTACCTCCGACCGCCCGGAGGTACTGGTTGAAGTGCAGATGCCTTATGGCACTTCTATTGAGCAAACCAGTGTCACCACGGAGAAAATCGAAGCCTGGCTGAGAAAGCAGAAAGAGGCAAAAATCATTACGTCCTATATCGGGCAGGGGTCGCCACGCTTCTATCTGGCCATGGCACCTGAGCTGCCCGATCCGTCGTTTGCGAAAATTGTCGTGCTGACGGACAGCGAGGAATCGCGCGAGGCGCTCAAGTTCAGACTGCGTGAAGCGGCGGCCAGTGGCCTGGCACCTGAGGCGCGCTTGCGTGTAACCCAATTGGTGTTTGGTCCGTATTCACCCTATCCGGTGGCTTACCGGGTCATGGGGCCGGATCCCACCATACTGCGCGAAATCGCAGACAAGGTCGAAAAGGTGATGCAGGCCAGCCCGATGATGAGAACCGTCAACACCGACTGGGGGCCGCGGGTGCCAGCGTTGCATTTCACCCTCAATCAGGAACGTCTACAGGCGGTGGGGTTGACATCGAATGCGGTCGCGCAGCAGCTTCAGTTCCTGCTTTCAGGCGTTCCTATCACCGCAGTGCGTGAAGATATTCGTTCGGTACAGGTCATGGGGCGCGCGGCGGGGGATATCCGTCTCGATCCGGCAAAAATAGCGGGCTTTACCTTAGGGGGGGCTTCTGGCCAGCGCATTCCGCTTTCGCAGATAGGGGAGGTTGGGGTGCAAATGGAAGATCCTGTTCTGCGCCGTCGCGATCGTACGCCGACCATTACTGTGCGGGGGGACATTGCCGAAAATCTTCAACCACCGGACGTGTCCACGGCAGTTATGAAAGAGCTACAGCCTGTAATTGATACGCTTCCGGCAGGATACCGCATTGAGCAGGCCGGGCCGATTGAAGAATCCGCGAAAGCGACCAAAGCAATGGCACCGCTGTTCCCTGTCATGATCGCCATGACGCTGTTGATTATTATCCTGCAGGTGCGGTCGATGTCGGCGATGGTGATGGTATTCCTCACTGCCCCGCTGGGGCTTATTGGGGTAGTACCAACGCTGCTTGTGTTTAACCAGCCGTTTGGCATTAATGCTCTGGTAGGACTGATTGCGCTGTCGGGCATCCTGATGCGTAACACCTTGATCCTGATAGGGCAGATCCATCACAACGAACAGGAAGGGCTGGCACCATTCGATGCGGTGGTGGAGGCGACGGTGCAACGAGCCCGGCCTGTGTTGCTGACGGCGATGGCCGCCATTCTGGCGTTTATCCCGCTCACGCACTCGGTGTTCTGGGGAACGCTGGCCTATACCCTGATTGGCGGGACCTTTGGTGGCACTATCATCACGCTGGTGTTCCTACCTGCTATGTATGCCATCTGGTTCAAGATACGTCCTGCCAGTACACAGCAGAATGAAAAGCTGTCACTAACGTAAGCCGACCCGGAGTCATTGGCTGAAGCGTATAGTTTCCGTTTAGTCCCACCTCAGATCATTGTCACAGGGCGATGGTCTGTGGTTTTCCTGTATCCGCAGCAGTTCTGGCTCTAACCATCGCGCACGATTTGTTCGAGGGTGAAACACTGACGGGTGCGCTATCCGTTACCATGAGCGCAACGGTGAGCTGCTCCCATTTTATTAATAAACGGCGAAGTAGTGATACTCCCATCTGGCTGTAAGAAAACTGCGAACTTCCGCTCATCGCTCAGAGCTGCCGGTCAGGTCAGATATTTCGCACTACAAATTCAGCATCAGCAGCAGAGCAACTGCTATGGACAGGATCATCTCAAAAGCCAATCAGGACGAAAAGTCACCTTACCCCTACATTTAGTGGTGGATACGTAAAGGTTGTTTACTTATTCTGCCTCTATCAGCGAGCAGGCCGGAATCATTCTTTGTGGACAATCCCATTCTTCAGAAAACCATCATTATCTTTATTCTAGTCCTGTGGGTAATAGATGAAGTCAGGACAAAGAAAAGAAAACGTTCCGACCCCGCTATTGAAAACGCTGATGCCAGAGAGCGCCATGAATGGCGCCATCTCAGATGGGGATTCCGGGCAATACAAGTGGCAACGACAGTGTATATCGTTGTTCGACTGATTCAGTTTCTACTGAGATGAATGCCGACCTGAAAGCAGCATCTAACTGTCCGGGCTGACAGTCGTTGAGCCTCGGTAGTAGACGTTATGAATGTCCGCTCTGTGCCAACAGCAGACCTTTTTGAATAGCCCAGAACGATAGTACACGTCGGTCTGGAGACTTCTCAGCCTGATTTGTTGTCATTGTCATACCGCACGAATTACTTATTCATCACTCTATAACTGACGAAAAGTTTGCTATATTCTTTTATCTGGCGCACTATATAATCACCTACAAGATAATAGGTTAGCATATGAACATGCAGTCACGACAGGAAATAGGGACACAACTTTCTTTTGCGCTCTATGGTGCGGCGAGCCGCATGAACCGGTTACATAAGCCGTTCCTGGATCCGCTGGGCCTTACCTTTCCCCAGTATCTGGTCATGCTGGAGTTGTTTAACGGAACCCCACGCACCGTGGGTGATATTGGGAATAAGCTTGGCATGGACACCGGCACCATTACTCCCATTCTCAAAAGACTTGAGGCTGCCGGACGCATAACCCGCACGCGGGATCGCGCAGATGAAAGGCGGGTTCTCATTACCCTCACCGATGACGGGCTCGCGTTGCAAAGCGAGCTGTGGCGCGTAACAGAAAGAATCAAATCAGCCTGTCAGTTATCGGATACAAAGCTCGAGGAGTTACGAGATACCCTGAATAGCTTTGCCCATCCCGCTGATAACTGATCATCCTCCACTCACATAAAAGGTACTGGTATGAAAATAGGCATTATTGGCGCCGGAAACATTGGTGCGACACTGGCACATAAGCTCTCTGTGCAGGGCCATGAGATCAAACTGGCGAACTCAAGAGGACCGGAAACCATTGTAGAGTTGGCGCGAAGAGTGGGTGCGCTGGCGGTTGAGCGCCAGGATGCCGTACGAGATGTGGACGTCATCATCTTCTCTATACCTTTTGATAAGCATGCTGAATTGGCTGAACTCTTGCGTGATGTTCCGGAAAGCGTCGTCGTCATTGATACCTCTAATTACTACCCCTTCCGCGACGGGGACATTGAAGAGCTCCGTGAAGGCAAACCTGAAAGCGTGTACGCCAGTGAAATAGTCAAACGCCCTCTTGTCAAAGCCTGGAACGCTGTTCTGGCCCAGACGCTTCAAGAGAAAGGGCTGCCTGCCGGTTCACCGTCCCGTATCGCTATCCCGGTTGCCGGCGACAGTCCGGTAGCAAAATCTGTTGCGCTTGAACTGGTCAGTCAGACCGGTTTCGATGCAGTAGATGCCGGTACGCTTAGCGAATCATGGCGGCAACAGCCCGGCACGCCAGCCTACTGTACTGAGCTAAAAACCGGAGAGCTTGAAGCAGCCATTAAGGCAGCGGATAAAACTCGCGCTCCACTGAACAGGGATGCGTTGATCAGGGAGTTTATGTCTGCAGGCGAACAACTCACTCATGATGCTATCGTCAAACGTAACCGTGCAGTAACGGCCTGAGCCAAAAAGGGAAAATTATGATGAATAATGAAAAGTACCGGATTGCTGTTCTGGGAACCGGCCACATCGGTAAAACGCTTGCTCGCAATCTCGCATCTGCCGGTTACTCCGTTAAGGTCGCTAATTCACGCGGACCTGAAACGATAGCCCCCGACGTGCTTGAAACGGGCGCTGAAGCAGCTGATGCAGTCAGTGCCATGCAGGATGCACAGGTTGTCATCCTTTCCATACCTATGGCAAAGCTTGCGGATATCGCTCCTCTGATCCGGAAATTACCCCAGCATGTTATCGTTGCTGATACCTCTAACTATTATCCACATCGCGACGGCAACATTGATGCGTTCTCAGATGGTCAGGTCGAAAGCGCGTGGGTGGTGCATCTCCTGAACCGTCCGCTGGTGAAGGCGTGGAATGCAATAGGTTCAGATTCCCTTGCGACAAAAGGTACAGCAGAGGGCACGGTGGGACGTATTTCAATTCCGGTGGCAGGGAATATCGAAGAGCACAAGAAAATGGTTATGCGTCTTGTCAGTGATACGGGGTTCGACGCTTTCGATGCAGGTACAATTGAGGAGTCATGGCGTCAACAACCGGGTGCACCTTGCTACTGCACTGACCTCACATATGATGAAATGAAATCAGCGATCGCCGCAACGGAAAAAACACGGCTGCCTGCGCGTCGGGATATTGCTGTTCAGGCTATTCAGGAGCGAATGGGCGATAAGCGATCCAATCCGACTGCAGATTATATTGTTCGATTACACCGGGCTCTTTTTATGTAATCCGTAAGCCATATTTCATTTATCGATGCATGAGCGAAAATGCAAACGTCTGCTGATCGCTCTTTGCGGACGCTGGTCAGCGCCTGTCTGCTTTGTGCCAGAAGCGGACGTGGATACTTTATTAATATGCACTGCTCAGAAAAAATTCCCTGTTGCCCGGCAAGTTCAATCCTTACGTGCATCCTGACTGAGAAGACGTGTGCGGCACACATCCAGAATCTCATCTGCCAGAGCGGAATCATCAGGGCAGGCACGGGACAGCACCAGGGCACCAACAAGATGTGCAATGGTGTCGATGAGTTCAGCACGCGTTCCGCCTTCCCCATTATTTTCATTTCCTAAAACGGCCAGCTGACGTTCAATCCCGGCCGCAAATGTCGCCTTGATTGACTCACACTGACGGGCTGTATCGGTGCCCAGTGCCGACATCACACACCCCTTTCCCATATCATCGCGATGTTGTCGGGAGAGATAATATTCAACGAATTTTTCCCGGTTTACACCTGCCGTGCTTTCGGCAGATCGCGTGAAACCGCAGCTCATTGCCTCCGCCATCAGATCAGCCTTAGAGCCAAAGTGCTTGTAGAACCCACCGTGGGTTAAGCCTGCCGCTGACATCAGTTCCGCGACGCCCACGCCGTCGTAACCGCGCTCACGAAAAAGTTCTGAGGCCGTTTCAACAATGCGCATTCGGTTTTCCCGAACCTGCTCTTTCGACACTTTCATGCTTTCCTGCCCCTCTCAAAAGTAGGGTTTAAGTATACATTGATGATGATCATAATCAAACTAGTTGACTTTATAGATTACGATCATCATCATTATATTGGTATCTCTACCAACCACTTAGCAGGCGAATAAACATGACTAACCAGACCTTATTTCAACCCTATGATCTTGGGACAATAACACTTGCCAACCATATCGTAATGGCACCACTGACGCGTAACCGAGCAGGAGCAGGGTTGGTACCCGGCGAACTGGCGGCGACCTACTACGCCCAACGTGCCACAGCAGGATTGTTGATTACCGAAGCCACGCAGATCTCAGCTCAGGCGCAGGGCTATCAGGATACGCCGGGAATCTACACGCAGGCTCAAATCGAAGGTTGGCGCAAAGTGACTGACGCAGTTCATTCCAGAGGTGGGCGCATATTTGTACAGCTATGGCACGTAGGACGGATCTCGCATGTCGATTTACAGCCTGGTGGTGCTGCACCGGTCGCACCGTCTGCCATCCGTGCTGAGACTAAAACCTTTGTGAACAACGGATTTGCTGACGTCTCTGAGCCACGTGCGCTGGAGTTGCAGGAAATACCGGGGATTATCGACGATTTCAGAAAGGCATCGGCCAATGCCATTGCCGCCGGATTTGACGGCGTAGAGATCCACGGCGCTAATGGTTATCTACTGGAACAGTTCCTCAAAGATGGTGCAAATCAGCGTACTGATGAATACGGCGGCTCTGTCGAAAATCGTGCGCGCCTGCTGTTAGAAGTCACGGCGGCCGTAAAAGAGGAGATTGGTGCTGATCGTACCGGCGTGCGCATTTCACCGGTTTCACCTGCTAATGCGATTGCGTGCAGTGATCCGCAGCCACAATATGATTACCTCGCTGAACAACTCGATGCATTGGGCATCGTGTACCTCCATGTGGTTGAAGGTGCGACGGGCGGTCCGCGTGATGTATCACCGTTCGATTACGACTCCCTGCGCCGGCGTTTTAAAAACACCTACATCGGCAACAATGGCTATGACCTGGAACTGGCGTCCGCTCAGCTTGCGCAAGGCAAAGCCGATCTGTTCGCGTTCGGTCGTCCGTTCATCTCCAACCCGGATCTTGTCGAAAGGCTGAAAACGGGTGCGCCGCTGGCCTCACTCAATCCTGAAACCCTTTATGGCGGTGGCGCAGCGGGATATACCGATTACCCGTCGCTGACTGAGACCAGCAAGTAAAGCCCTACATACATCGCACATTGCGGATTCTGTTTACACATTAATAAAGAAGATCAACTTATGACTATAGCTTCAGTGCTCATCACAGGCGCATCCACGGGTATTGGTGCTGTTTACGCTGAACGGTTTGCCCGCCGGGGCCACGACCTGGTTCTGGTCGCGCGCGACAAAGCGAAGTTAGAAACACTGGCCGCGCGTCTGCGACAGGAAAATGGCATTTCTGTCGACGTTCTGCCTGCCGACCTCACGCAAACGAGTGATTTAGCCGCGGTCGAAGCCCGTCTGCGTGAAGACACTCGGATTGGCATTCTTATCAATAACGCGGGTATCGCGCAGTCCGGCAGTTTTACAGAGCAGACGCCTGATTCGATAGAAAGCCTTATCGCGCTTAACGTCACCGCCCTGACCAGACTGGCCAGCGCCGTGGCACCACGCTTTGTGCAAGCGGGGGAAGGATCGATCGTCAACATCAGTTCCATTGTCGGACTCGCCCCAGAATTTGCCATGACGGTTTACGGTGCAACCAAAGCCTTTGTGCTTTTCCTGTCTCAGGGAATGAATGTCGAGCTGTCATCTAAAGGCATTTATATCCAGGCGGTGCTCCCTGCGGGCACTTATACGGAAATCTGGGACCGTGCAGGTATCGACATCAGTAACTCGGCAAAATTCATGGAAGTGGGCGAGTTAGTGGATGCCGCACTGGTGGGCTTTGACCGCCGTGAACTGGTCACCATCCCGCCTTTACATAATGCTGCCCGCTGGGACTCACTCGATGCTTCGCGTCAGGCGCTGCTTTCAGACATCAAACAAGATGAAGCCGCTGAACGATATAAAGCACAGTAATCAATGAGGTGCACTGTGCAGAACGGTCTTCCGGCTGTTCTGCACAGCGGTAAATCCGACATAAATCCCTTACAGCCTGTCGTCTCATCAGCGATGAGAAACCTTAAATACATCATGAAGGCTTTATTCAGCATGACAAAAAAACGTGTAGCACTGGTTACCGGTGCGTCCTCGGGTATCGGCGAAGCGTCTGCCCGTAAACTTTTAGCCGCTGGATTTACTGTATATGGCACGAGCCGGCGTGGTTCACAGGCGGGAAAACATCCGTTTCCGTTACTGACGCTGGATGTGACCGACGACGCTTCTGTTGGGGCCGTCATTGAGGAGTTGCTTCGTCTGGAGGGGCGGATCGATGTTCTGGTGAACAATGCGGGCTTTGGGGTCGCTCCGGCGGCGGCGGAAGAAAGTTCTGTCGATCAGGCCAAACACATTTTCGACACAAACTTTTTGGGCATCGTCAGGTTGAGCCGGGCAGTGATCCCTTATATGCGCCGTCAGGGCAGCGGGCGCATCATCAATATCGGTTCGATACTCGGCATCGTTCCATTGCCGTATGTGGCACTTTATGCGGCCAGTAAGCATGCGGTGGAAGGGTATTCGGGCGCACTGGATCATGAACTGCGCACGCAGGGCATCAGAGTTTCTGTCATCGAACCTGCTTACATGAAAACACAGTTTGAAGCCAATAATATCGAGCCGGACGCCAGGCTTCAGGAGTATGACCAGATCCGGGCTAAGCTGGCGAAAGTGGTGAGCAAGGCAATGGCCGAAGCGGAAAGTCCGGAGGTTGTGGCTGATGTGGTTGTTAAAGCTGCTCAGACTTTACATCCGAAGGTACGCTACACGGCGGGAGCGCTGGCAGGAAAATTGAATTTTATTCTCAGATTCGCGCCTGCATCATTCCTGGATAAGGTGGTGCGCAAAAGTCTTCAGCTTGATGCGAAAGAATAAAAATGAAATTTTCTCAACTGGCTATTCTGACCTCAGTGTTTTTTTTCATACTGGCCACGGTATGGATGTTTTTCCCGGAACAGCTATTAAGTCAATGGGGAATTGAATCTACGAGCGGTACAGGAGTCGTGAGTCGTCGCTCTGCCGCATTTTTAGCAGGAATAGGGGTGATGTGTTTATTCGCCAGAAATGCAGAGCCTTCACTGACCCGCTACGCGCTGGCCGCCGGTATCAGCACGATATCTATTATTTTAGCCGTGCTGGGCATCGTTGAATGGCGCGAAAGACACGTGAACGGGCAGATCCTTTTCGCCGTGTTTATCGAGCTATTCCTGGGGATTGCCTTTTTACTCAGCAACAGATCCGCTAAGAAAAATTTCACTGACAAACGCGACTGGGTAAACAACAAATGAAGACTAAGACGATGAAAGCATTTACATTTAAACACTATGGTAAGTCCCCTGAATCAGGATTCGATGACGTCGGTTATCCTGCAATTAATGCTGATGAAATCCTGGTTAAAGTTTACGCGGCTGGGCTGAACCCGATAGATAACATGATCCCAACCGGAATATTTAAGCCGGTTTTGCATTTTAAGCTTCCCGCCACATTGGGCAGCGACTTGTCCGGGGTTGTTGTTGCCGTGGGGAGTCGTGTGACGCGTTTCACTCCAGGTGACGAAATCTTTGCCAGTATTTTCGACAGGGGAACGGGATCTCTGGCCGAATTTGCAGTGGTGCCTGAGAGCGCCGCAGCAATGAAACCCTCAAATCTGGATTTCGTTCAGGCTGCTTCTTTGCCGATGGTGAGCCTTACATCATGGCAAGCGCTGACAGAGCGGGCTAAGTTGCGGCCTGGTCAAAAGGTTTTCATCCCGGCTGGTTCCGGGGGCATTGGCAGTTTTGCTATCCAACTGGCGAAGCACCTTGGCGCAAATGTGGGAACGACAACGAGTTCAGGCAACGTCGAGTGGGTGAGTCGTCTTGGCGCAGACGAAGTGGTTGATTATAAGAAACAAGAATTTGAAAAGGTGTTGAGCGGCTACGATATTGTTATCGGCACTGTAAGAGGCGATTTAATTGAAAAATCCACCCAAATTCTTAAGTCTGGGGGAACGATTGTTTCTCTCATCGGCCCGTTAGATGTCGCGTTCGCCCAAGCGCGGAGATTAAACTTCCTCCTGCGTTTAGTTTTCGGGCTGATGAGCCGCAAGATTATGCGTCTTACGAAAAAACGGGGTCTGAGCTATTCATTTCTTTTTGTCCGTCCTGATGGCGATCACCTTACCCAAATTGGCAAACTCATAGAAGCTGAACAACTCAAGCCTGTGATCGATAAGGTGTTTCCCTTTGCAGAGGCGAAGGAGGCTCTTGCCTATCTTGCTCAGGGACATGCGAAAGGAAAAGTGGTCGTTAAGATGCAGGAGTGATAGCAACTGAATTTTAAATCTGTGAAAGAGGATAATCACCAAGAACAATCTCCGCAAGTTTAACCATATATCACAGCTATTAAGTAGCTAGATTGATGGCTGTGAATGTCCGCTTTTCGCTCAAAACAGACCTGACAGCGCGTTACTACGATCCTGTCAGGCTGGCACTTGCCGCAGGTATACAACCGCCGATGCCGTATCCCGTCACCTGCCTCATGCGGGAATTAAACCAGCTCATGGCAGACGATCGCCTGGCCGATATTCTTCCTGCCGATAGCTTCCATTTTACCTTCCTGCCCCTGACCCTACCGCTGTTTGAGGAACACGAGGAACTCCCGGCTAAAACGGCGCAACTGACAGAACTCTGGCGTGAGTACCAGGCAAAACACATTGTTATCAGGCAGCTAAGGCTGGTGGCATTACCCAACCAGTTATTGCTTGCGGGTATCCCCGATGCCCCGGCAATTGCCATGCGCCAGGCATTCTGCGAGCAGATTTTGGCATCTCTTTGGAAAAATGAGCTGCTACAACGCCATCTCGGCCAGCCCATACCGATGCCGTTCTGGCACAGCACGCTGTTGCGTTACGGCGCGACGTACATACCCCCCGTGCTGCGTGATTTTTTTTCAAGGCACCAGACCGTTAATTTTGGTGATGTCACAGGTGAATTGACCTTAGCCAGAGTCAACTATAACTGGGAAAAATGCCATCCTCTCAGTGACATCCAACTCAATGTGCACCATGGCTAACGGGATAAATCCCTGCTGGATAGACTGCATTTGTTGATTAGTAAAGTGCAGATCCAGCGGAACGCGCAGTGCGTTATCCGCTAATGCTTTGAGTTCAGATCAGTTTTCTTTTGTCACTTTCGCCTTTGTTTACTCCTGCCCGGGCAATCAGGGTGCCTCCTACCAGTAGGCGTACCGATGGATTCAGTCGTTGGAAACTCAGGAGGTAAGGATAGGTGGGATGAGCGGGAACATATATGCTGGAGCGCAATGAATAGCCGTGTAGATCCACCCGGGAGAGAGGTTATGGGAATACTCGTTCGTCCCGCTGCTGCGCAGGACTGGCCTGCCATGCGGCGCTTGTTTCTTGCATCGCGTCGCCACACCTTCCCGTGGTTGACCGTCGAAGAGCTCAAGTTGACCGATCTCGACGAGCAGACTGTCGGTGAAATGATATGGGTAGCGCAAGATGCCGGGGGTGAAGTGGTGGGTTTCATCTCTCTCCTGGAGGAAGACCACTTCATTCACCATCTGTATATCGCGACGGCTTACCACCAGCGCGGAGTCGGGAAGAGTCTGCTGCAGTCCTTACCACGGTGGAATACGCAGCCCTATCAGTTGAAGTGCCTGAAATGCAACGACAACGCGCTGGCATTCTACGTGGCATGCGGCTTCTCGAGGGTGGGTGAAGGCGAAAATGAAGGTCGCGCCTGGTGGCTGTTGGCGTGCGGACCAGACATCAGGCGATGACGGGCATTAACGATGCTCTTTAATGTACTCAACAAAAGCCTTGAATGCCGCAGAGGCATGTTTTCTATCTGAATAATAAAGATAAAAACCAGGCAGCTCAGGCAACCATTCATCATTTCTGGAAAAAGCCATTGCGTCACTGAAACGAAAAGGTATCCAGATTAATGAGCAACGGATCTCTCCGGAACCACACTGGATGCCCGAGGCATGCTGCGTGGTCACGACAGTTACCGCTATTTTTCGCCCTATCGTATCGGAGAGGGCAAGGCCATCACGCCTCCTGACACATCACCCGCAGCAATGTCTCCAGCAGTCCAGGAAAACGCGCATCCAAATCTTCCCGGCGTAATGAAATGATATTTTCCCGCCCCTGGGGGCGCTGCCAGATCACGCCGCTGTCGCGCAGGACGCGCCAGTGGTGGGTCATGGTCGATTTGGCGACTTCCTGCGGGCGCAGCGCATTGCAGCTGAGTTCGCTGCCGTCGGCCAGTTGGCCGATGATCGCCAGCCGCAGCGGGTTACCGAGAGCCAGCAAAACGTTCTCCAGCGTGATTTGTTCAGTGTCGGGGTGGTTGGCAATCATACTCTTCCTGGTGCAGTGATAAGCCTTATCAATGTCATTGATAGTTCAGGCCTTAAAAAAATAGTTCGAATATACTCGTACAATAGGACTATTATAATCTACATATCAACACGCGGCTATCCTGGCCGCGAATTTTATGTCAACTGACTAAGGACGCATCATGCCCCGACCCATCCCCCTCGAACGTTATCGCAATATCGGTATCTCCGCGCATATCGATGCCGGTAAAACGACCACCACTGAGCGCATCCTGTTTTACACCGGGATGAGCCACAAGCTGGGTGAAGTCCACGATGGCGCGGCAACCACTGACTGGATGGCGCAGGAGCAAGAGCGCGGGATCACCATTACCTCTGCGGCGGTGAGCTGCTTCTGGCCCGGCATGGACCGCAGCTATGAGCCGCACCGGATCAACATCATCGACACTCCCGGGCACGTGGATTTCACCATCGAAGTGGAGCGCTCGATGCGCGTCCTCGACGGTGCGGTGATGGTCTATGACTCGGTGGGCGGTGTACAGCCTCAGTCAGAAACTGTCTGGCGGCAGGCCAATAAATACCGCGTACCGCGCATTGCCTTCGTCAACAAGATGGACCGCCAGGGCGCCGATTTCTTCCGCGTAGTGCAGATGATGATCGACCGGCTGAAAGCCCATCCGGTACCGATTGTGATCCCCATCGGGGCAGAAGATCACTTCACCGGGGTGGTCGATTTGATCAAGATGCGCGCCATTATCTGGGATGACGCGACTCAAGGGATGACCTTCAGCTATGCGCCGGTCCCGGACGAATTGCGGGATACCGCGCAGCAATGGCGGGAAAAAATGGTCTCGGCGGCGGCCGAAGCCACCGACGCGCTGATGGACAAATACCTGGAAACGGGCGATCTGGATGAAGCCGAGATCGTCAGCGGCTTACGCAAACGCACCGTCGCGGGCGAAATCCAGCCGATGCTGTGCGGCAGCGCGTTTAAAAACAAAGGCGTGCAGCGCATGCTTGATGCGGTGATTGAGCTGATGCCGTCGCCCCTCGACGTGCCTGCCATTGACGGCGTGGATGAAAAAGGGGAACACGCCGAGCGTCACCCCAGCGATGACGAGCCGTTCTCGGCGCTGGCGTTCAAGCTGATGAGCGACCCTTACGTGGGCCAGCTGACCTTTATTCGCGTCTACTCCGGGGTGCTGAAAAAAGGCGATGCGGTGTACAACCCGGTGAAAGGCAAGAAAGAGCGCATCGGCCGCATTGTGCTGATGCACGCCAACGACCGGCATGACGTGGACGAGTTGCGGGCCGGGGATATCGCCGCCTGCGTGGGGCTGAAGGATGTCACCACCGGCGACACCCTGACCGACCCGAACGCGGTGATCACTCTCGAGCGGATGGAGTTTCCGGACCCGGTGATTTCGCTGGCGATTGAGCCAAAAACCAAGGCCGATCAGGAAAAAATGGGTATCGCGCTGCACCGTCTGGCAGCGGAAGATCCCTCGTTCCATCTGCATACTGACGAAGAGTCCGGCCAGACAATTATCTCCGGGATGGGTGAACTGCATCTTGAGATTATCGTCGACCGCATGAAGCGTGAGTTTGGCGTCGAGGCGAATATTGGCCGTCCGCAGGTGACGTATCGCGAAACCATCCGCAAAGCGGTGGACGACATCGAAGGCAAATTTGTGCGGCAATCCGGGGGGAAAGGGCAATACGGACACGTGGTCCTGAGCCTGGAGCCGCAGGAGCCAGGCAGCGGGTTTGCCTTTGTCGATGCCACCAAAGGCGGCGTGGTGCCGCGTGAGTATATCCCGTCGGTAGAGAAAGGGCTGCGGGAAGCCATCAACAGCGGCGTGCTGGCGGGTTATCCGGTGGTGGATGTGAAAGCAACCCTGACCTTTGGGTCGTATCACGACGTCGATTCGTCAGAGCTGGCCTTCCGCATGGCGGCGATCTTTGGCTTTAAAGAGGGGGCACGCAAAGCAGACCCGGTGATCCTGGAGCCGATGATGCACGTCGAAGTCGAAACGCCGGAAGAGTACGCCGGGAACATCATGGGCGATCTCTCTTCCCGCCGCGGGCTGGTGCAGGGTATGGATGAGCGGTTCGGCAGCCAGATTATCCGCGCTGACGTCCCGCTGGCCGAGATGTTCGGCTACGCCACCACGCTGCGATCGATGTCGCAGGGACGGGCCACCTATAGCATGGAGTTCCACCATTATGCGCAGGCACCGCGTAACGTGGCGGATGAGATCATCGCCGGACGCGAGAAAAAGTAAGCCATTGGAACTAACGTCAAAGTAAACCTCAAAGGCTAAAGTACAAAAGGGCGAGAGCAGCGTGCTGTCGCCCTTTTTCGTGTGGCATGCGCTCCGCGATTGGCCTGGAAGGTGAAGCCATGAAGTGTCTCATCTTTGCTCTCTTCGCACTCACGGCCCCCGTTTTGCTGCTGGGGTGCGTAGTCATGTCAGGCACCAGCAGTACCGACTTTACCGCCACAAAACAGGTTGATCTGGTTTATATCGGCCTGCCTGCGCCGTTAAGCTGGTTTGTGGGCGGGATCCAGGGCAGTGCTTTTCCGGTAACGGACACGCTCTCCCTCACCGCGGCGCATGTCGCCGTCCCCTTACTGAAGTCGATCCGCGCGCAGCATCCCCTCTGCGATGTGGCAGTGATCGCCCGCAATAACGCCGGTAAGCCGCTGCACAAGCTGGCCTTCGCGCGAAGAGGGCGCAATGTCGTTTTGTTCGGTTACAGCGCCATCAACAGCCTGCCTAAATCCAGCTCCGGCATGATTGACGGGTTCTTAAAGCGCGACGGCTGCTATTACGGGGTCATTACCGGTGCAGGGGCCGTCTCCGGCATGTCCGGTGGGCCGGTGATCGACAGCCTCACCGGGGAGACGGTAGGGGTGATCACCAACGTTATCCTCGGTAAAGGCGCGGTGGTGTTTATCGCGGTTCAGGATTTTACCAACCTGCTGGACCGGATGCGCATTCCTTATAAGACCTATTGAATCCGACGAAGCTGAATTATTAACAAAATAAGCAGTCGGTTTGGTAATTAGTATCGATAATTAGCAAAAGATCATATAGATTTTAATAAACGACCTTTCACCACGAAGCCGTTATTCCAGATTCACAGGCAAACCTTATCGCTGAGCTTTCTATCAGGATTCAGTAGATAATCTACGACCGTTTGGAAGATATTTTGACAGCCGAATCTATCGACCTGGCGCTGGCACTTACACGACATGTTCACCAATGTGTCAAAAAACAGTCTTAGTGCGGGACAGTGCCCGTTTTCCGGGCGGACACCTGTAAGAGCTACTGACCCGGCGCTTTCACCTGCCTTCCGCTGGTGACAAAGGTACCGGCCCCGAGATGGTGCAGCGTATTGCGCTTATCGTCGTCAAACTGCCATCTCCCGGCAACGAACGCCCGTTCATCTGCTGCGGCAGAGACCACTTCACCAAACAGGGTGTCATACTTTTCTGCCGCCGAAGTGGCGGGCAGCAGACGGCACTCCATCCACGCCAGACACTTCTCTTCAACCACCGGTAGCCCCAGCAGCGGGCCGTCTATCGCCGGAATACCGTAGCAGTTGAATTTGTCCTCATCGCGCCCGCTGACGCTGCCCACCGCATAGGTCCAGTTGGTGGCCGCAACGCCAGGGATGACGATGCCGAACATGCCGCTGCGCTCAATCAACTCCCGTGACCAGGCGCTCTTATCCACCACAATGGCGATGCGCGGCGGCGTGAATTCCACCGGCATTGACCAGGCGGCGGCCATCACGTTGCGGCGGCCCACCGTATCGTCGCGGCTGGTGATCAGGATGGTCGGGCCGTGATTCAACAGGCGGCTGGCGTGCATTAACTCGACGGGGCGGAAGTGGCTCATAGGAATTCCTCAAAGTAAGCGTCTGAGCATTAAACGGCTGAAAGGCATCAGAAATCAAGCTGCAACAAACGCGTCATGTTTTCGTCACACAAGCTACCTACAGTGGCGGACATCAAATCCCAAAGAGGATAACAAGATGCTCACCTCCATAACGCTCAATGGCGTGTCGTACGCTTTTGGCGCGAACACTGTTTTAAATCAAATCGATCTGCATATCGAGCCGGGGAGCGTGGTTGCGCTTCTGGGTCCGTCGGGCTGCGGAAAAAGCACGCTTCTGCGCCTGCTGGCCGGGCTTACCGAACCTGCGGATGGCGAGATCCATTTTGCCGATCGCCTGGTGGCGAAAAGCGGTTGGTCGTTGCCGCCTCAGGCCCGCGATATCGGCATGGTGTTTCAGGATTACGCCCTCTGGCCGCACATGACGGTGGCGCAGAATGTGATGTTTCCGCTGAAGATGCGCAACGTTGCGCGTCAGGAGCGGGAAATCCGCGTGGCGCAGGCGCTGACGCGCGTCGGCTTGAGCGAGTTCGCCGGGCGTAAACCGGCAGGCTTATCCGGCGGGCAGCAGCAGCGCGTGGCGCTGGCCCGCGCCATTGTGGCTGAACCGCGGGTGCTGCTGTTTGACGAGCCGCTCTCCAATCTCGATAGCGAACTGCGCGAGTCGCTGTGCCAGGAGATGGCGACATTGCTGCGCCAGCTCGGAACCACCGCCGTTTATGTCACCCACGACCGCCGGGAAGCGGAAATCCTCGCCGACCGGATTGTGCATTTGTCTGCTGGCAGCATCGCTGCCGATCGTTTGATTTCAACCTCAGGGGAGTACGCATGAAAACCACCATGTCCGTGAAGAAGGGAGTGCTGTTAGCCATGGCATTATCGTCCGTTATGATGTCCAGCGCCCACGCGCTGACCGTCTACACCGCCGGGCCGGGATCGCTTGCAAAAAATCTCGCCAGCGGCTTTGAAAAGAAAACCGGCGTTAAGGTGGATATCTTCCAGGCGACCACCGGCAAAGTGATGGCGCGCCTCGAAGCCGAGCAGGCTAATCCGCAGGCCGATATTCTGATCTCCGCTTCCTGGGATACGGCGGAAGATCTGCACAATCGCGGCTGGCTGCTGCCGTTCCAGAGCGCCAATGCCGCGAAGGTGCCGGCTGATCTGAAATCAGCCGACTATGTCGCGCAGGGCGTTTCAGCGCTGGGGATCGTCTGGAATACCAAAAGCGGCACCCCGGAGCCAAAAGAGTGGCAGGACCTGACCACCGACGCCTTTAAAGGCAAAGTGACCACCCCGGACCCGGCCCTGTCAGGTGCGTCGCTGGATCTGCTGATCGGACTGCAAAACGGCATGGGCGACAGCGCCTGGAAACTGTTCGATGAACTGAAAAATAACGGCATGGTGGTCAGCGGCCCGAATGCGCAGGCGGTCACGCCGGTGATGCAGGGAGCCAAAGCGGCAGTGTTCGGCGCGGTGGACTATGTCTCTTACGGCAATATCAGCCAGGGCGAATCCCTGAAGGTGATCTTCCCGGCCAGCGGAACAGTGATCGCCCCGCGCCCGATGATGATCCTCAAATCCACCCAGCACGCTGACGACGCCAAAGCCTTTGTCGACTACGTCTTGTCCGCAGAAGGCCAGGCGATGGTCGCCGATGCCTGGCTGATGCCCGCGCGTGAAGACGTGCAGGCCAAACGCCCGCTGCTGAACGATCTGAAAATCCTGCCGACCAAAAGTGACGGTACCTCCGAGCGTAGCGACATCCTCAAGCGATTTAACGCACTCTTCACCTTATAATCACGGCGGGGGCAACCCCGTCTTCAGGAAAGCTTGTGAATCAGAGATTTTTGTCTGTGATGACGCTGGCGCTACTGGTGATTCTGGTGGCGTTTCCCCTCGTTTTTATCGTGCTGCAGGCGGTGTTCCCGCAGTTCAGCGCCGGGCAGTTCTCCGGCGCGTTTAGCGGTGTGCAGTCGCTGTTGTCCGAACCGCAGCTGCCGACCATGCTCGGCGGCACGCTACAGGTCGGGCTCGGCGTGGCGCTGGTCAGCGCCCTGATTGGTTTTCCCCTCGGCGTGGCGCGCGGGCTGTTTAACCTGCCGCTGCCGCGCCTGTGGGATTTGCTGTTTTTGATCCCGTTTCTCACGCCGCCGTACATTGCCGCGCTGTCGTGGATGCTGGTGCTGCAAACCAACGGCTATCTACAGCAGTTAGTGGGTACTAACCTAAACGATCTGCTGTTCAGCCAGACCGGCATTGTGCTGGTGATGGCGCTGAATATTTTCCCGGTGATCTATTTCGCCGTATCGCGCAGCCTGCTGGCCAGCGGACAGCGTCTGGCGCGGATAGCCCAGGTGCACGGTGCCAGCGCGGGTAGAGCGTTCTGGCATGTTACGTTGCCGATGTTGTCGCCATCGCTGGCGGCGGGGATGTTGCTCTCGTTCACGCTGGCGATTGAGGAGTACGGCGTGCCAGCCGCGCTGGGCAGCCGTGCGGGTGTGCTGATGCTGACCACCGATATCGAGAAAAAGCTCGCCGACTGGCCGATTGACCTCTCCGGGGCGTCAATGCTGTCGGTGGTGCTGGTAACGATTGCCCTGAGCGCCTGGTGGCTGCAGAAAAAGCTCACCGGCAATCACGACGTCACCAGCATTACCGGTAAACCGACCGAGAATAGGGGTGCCAGTGCCGGGGTGTTTACCTGGCCGATGGTGCTGGTGATGGCGCTGGTCGGTGGGATCGCCGTGGTGCTGCCGGGGGCGTCGATGGCGCTGTCGGGGGTGCTGGGTACCTTGTCCGGTGGGGTGACGCTCGGGAATTTAACGGCCAACCACTATGCGGCGCTGTTCAGCCAGCAGGGGGATGCGCTGGCCGCACTCGGCACCAGCCTGTCGTTGGCGCTGGGGGCGGCCTGTATTACTGGGGTGCTCGGGCTGCTGGCCGCCTGGCTGGTGGTGGTGCAGAAGATAAAAGGGCGTGGCCTGCTGGATGCGCTGTCGCTAATGCCTGCCGCCTTGCCCGGTGTGGTGGTGGGCGTGGGGCTGATCCTGCTATGGAACCGCCCATTCTGGCCGATATCGCCGTATAACAGCTGGGCCATTTTGCTGCTGTCGTACTGCTGTCTGCTACTGCCGTGGCCGGTACGTTACGTCGGCAGCGCCCTGCGCCAGCTTGGCGGCAATCTGGAGCCCGCCGCGCGGGTGCATGGCGCATCCGCTTTGCAGGCGCTGCGTTTCATTGTGTTGCCGCTGGTTTCGCCTGCGATGCTGGCGGCGATGTTAATGGTGTTCGCCATTGCCTCGCGGGAGCTGGTGACCTCGCTGCTGCTGGCCCCGGCGGGGACGCAGACGGTGTCGGTGTTTATCTGGCGGCAGTTTGAGCAGGGCTCTGTCGGACAGGGGATGGCGATGGCGACGCTGACGCTGCTGACCGGACTGATACTGATGCTGACGGCGCTCGGGATCATGCAGCGCTCCACGCGCGGATAAAAAGCACTTTTGCCACAGTGGCATGCGAAATATAGTTTATAAACAAGGGAAAATTGTTAAAGGAGCCCACCATGACCCCGTTTTTGACCGCGTATTTCGCTCGTATCGGCTGGCAGCAAACCACGGCTGTGGATATCGACACCCTGCGGGGGCTGCATTTGCACCATAACAGCGCCATCCCGTTTGAGAATATCGACGTGGTGCTGCCGCGCGAGATCCAGCTTGACGATCAATCTCTGGTCGACAAGCTGGTTACCGCCCGACGCGGTGGCTACTGCTTCGAGCAGAACGGTCTGTTCGAACGGGTGCTGCGTGAGGTGGGTTTTACTGTGCGCAGCCTGCTGGGGCGGGTGGTGCTGGCCAATCCGCCGCAGATGCCGCCGCGCACCCATCGCCTGCTGCTGGTTGAACTTAACGGCGAACAGTGGATTGCCGACGTCGGCTTTGGCGGCCAGACGCTCACCGCGCCGATCCGTCTGCTGGCTGACGTGGAACAAACCACGCCGCACGGGGAGTACCGGCTGATCAACGACGGCGACGACTGGGTACTGCAGTGTCGTCATCACCAGCACTGGCAATCGATGTATCACTTTGACCTGATCACCCAGTATCAAACGGATTATGTGATGGGCAACTTCTGGTCCGCGCACTGGCCGCAGTCGCATTTTCGTCATCATCTGCTGATGTGTCGTCATCTGCCGGATGGCGGCAAACTGACCCTCACCAACCTGCATTTTACCCACTGGCAGGAGGGGCATATCGTCGAGCAAGTTAACCTGGCGGATGCGACGGCGCTGTATCAGGTGATGCAGGAGCGTTTCGGACTGGGGGTTGATGATACGAAGCACGGCTTTTCGCTGGTGGAACTGACGGCGGTGATGGCCGGGTTTGATACCCATCCGCAGGCAGGGAAATAAAGTGGGGAGGGGCGATAGCCCCTTTCTGTTAACAGGAAAAAACTTCCTTCCTGAAGAAGCCCATTAACGCCGGGCGGCATGATGTTCCAGAGTGAACTGAACCACCACCTGAGTCGCATGTTCCCCCTCACCCCAACCCTCTCCCCAAAGAGGAGAGGGAGCAAACCCCCGCGTGGCGCGGACTTACCTTCGCGACCGTACCAGCTGGTACCGGCGGGTGAGGTACTCCAGCGGGGCGCTCCAGACGTGCACCAGTCGGGTAAACGGGAAGATAAGGAAAATGGTCATCCCCAGCACCAGATGAACGCGGAAAATAAATGCCACCCCGTTCAGCATTTCCGACGATCCGCCGCTGAAGGTGACGATCCCCTGCGCCCAGCCGACCAGCTTCAGCATTTCGCTGCCGTCAGGATATTGCGCTGAGAAAGGGATCGTCGACAGGCCAAGAACGCACTGGGTCAGCAAAATACTCATGATGATGATGTCGGGGGTGGTGGAGGTTGCACGCACCCGCTGGTTGAACAGGCGGCGGTACAACAGCATTGATCCGCCAATCAGCGTCAGTACGCCGCAAATACCGCCTGCAATCATCGCCAGCTGCTGTTTTAACGCCATCGGCAGGAACCAGGCGTACATCCAGTGCGGGGTCAGCATCCCGAACAGGTGACCAAAGAAAATGCCCAGAATGCCGATGTGGAACAGGTTAGAGCCCCAGTTCATGCCGCGCTTGTCCAGCAGTTGGCTGGAAGAGGCCCGCCAGGTGTACTGGCCGTAGTCGTAGCGTAGCCAACTGCCGAGGAAAAAGACCGCGGCGCAGATGTAGGGATAAATATCGAAGAAAAAGACATTCAGATGGTGTGTCATTTTGGGCCTCCGGCACTGACGTCGACATACTGAGGTGCCACGTCCTGGCTAAAGCGTCGTTGATAGTGTTGCATCGGCGAGCTGTCGCAGGCCGTGGCGTTATCTTCGATAAATTTCACCTGTTCCTCTTCCCAGACTGCATCCAGCGCCTGCCGGGTGTCGTCACGTTTTTCACCCGCCACCTGCTGCATGACACTGTCACTTGATAGCTTGCTGCCCGCAAAGGTGAGCAGGGCGTCGAACAGCTGATGATGCGCCACCTCGCGCTGTTTTAAGCGCCCGCCAATCAGCGCCAGGATTGGCGCGACATTCTGCAATCCCTCCCGCGCCTGCGCCTCGGGCAGTATGCTTAAGTATTCCAGATACAGCGGCAGATGGTCCGGCAACTCACGGCAGTCGAGTTGCAATCCGGCCTGCTCGTACTGGTTCATCAGATCGACCATCGCCTGGCCGCGATCCCGTGATTCCGCATGAACGTGTTCGAACAGCAGCAGCGAGGTGGCGCGCCCCCGCTCGAACACCTCGCACCACGATGCCTGCCGGTCGAGCAGCGGGGCGTTAAGGTACTGCTGCGCGAACGGCAGCAGCATAGGTGCATCCTGCGCCACCAGGGCGATCGCCTCGTCGCGACTCTCCCACAGCGCATCGTCCGGATACTCAATCAGCAGGGCGATAATTTTGAGGATCTGCATTACTCTCCCTCCCCGTGTTCACGCACCTCGGTAATGTTAATGGCGTCGATGCGACTGCTGTTGAACAGGTTGAATTTGGTGTCGGAGCCGTGGCAGCCGTCACCGAAGGTAAAGCCGCAGCCGTTTTTCTCCGGGAAGGCGTCGCGGGCCATCTCCCGGTGGCTGGTCGGGATCACAAAGCGGTCTTCGTAGTTGGCGATAGCGAGATAGCGGTACATCTCTTCCACCTGCTCGACGCTTAAGCCGACCTCTTCAATGGCGCGGGTGTCAGTGACCCCCTCGACGGTCTGGGAACGTTTGTAGTGACGCATTGCCATCATGCGCTTCAGGGCGCGCAGCACCGGGCCGGTATCGCCCGCACTGAGCATGTTTGCCAGGTACTGCACCGGAATACGCAGGCTTTCCACCGCTGGCAGGATGCTGTCGGTCTGCGGCAGGCCGCCTGCGTCGGCATAGGACTGGATCGGCGACAGTGGCGGCACGTACCACACCATCGGCAGGGTACGGTATTCCGGGTGCAGCGGCAGGGCCAGCTTCCAGTCCATCGCCATTTTGTAGACCGGCGAGCGCTGAGCCGCTTCGATTACGTTCTGCGGAATGCCTTGTTTGAACGCCTCTTCAATGACCGCCGGGTCGTGCGGGTTGAGGAACACGTCACACTGGCGTTCATACAGATCGGTTTCATGTTCGGTACTGGCCGCTTCTTCAATGCGATCCGCGTCGTACAGCAGCACGCCGAGGTAGCGAATGCGCCCGACGCAGGTTTCCGAGCACACCGTCGGCTGGCCGGATTCAATGCGCGGATAGCAGAAGATGCATTTTTCTGATTTGCCGCTCTTCCAGTTGAAGTAGATTTTTTTGTACGGACAGCCGCTGATGCACAAACGCCAGCCGCGGCATTTGTCCTGATCGATCAGCACAATGCCGTCTTCTTCACGCTTGTAGATGGCGCCACTCGGGCAGGTCGCCACGCAGCTTGGGTTCAGGCAGTGTTCGCACAGACGCGGAAGGTACATCATGAAGGTGTTTTCGAACTGGCCGTACATCTCCTTCTGCATCTTGTCGAAGTTACGATCCCGGGCGCGTTTCTCGAACTCGCCGCCGAGCAGCTCTTCCCAGTTCGGCCCCCATTTGATTTTATCCATCCGCTTGCCGTCAATCAGCGAGCGCGGGCGGGCAGTGGGCAGATGATCCCCCTCCGGGGCGCGGTGCAGATCCTGATAATCGAAGGTGAAAGGTTCGTAATAGTCGTCGATCTGCGGCATCACCGGATTAGCGAAGATTTTTGACAGCACACCCAGCTTGCCACCCAGACGCGGGGTCAGCTTGCCCGAAATACCGCGGATCCAGCCGCCTTGCCACTGCTCCTGGTCTTCCCAGTTCTTCGGATAACCGATGCCCGGCTTGGTTTCGACGTTGTTAAACCAGGCGTACTCCATCCCTTCGCGCCCGGTCCAGACGTTTTTACAGGTGACCGAGCAGGTGTGGCAGCCGATGCATTTGTCGAGATTCAGTACCATTCCAACCTGTGAGCGTATTTTCATTTTTTCGCCTCCTGAACCTGATCCCGACCTTCGCCATCCAGCCAGTTAATGTTTTTCATTTTGCGGATCATGATGAACTCGTCGCGGTTCGAGCCCACCGTGCCGTAGTAGTTGAAGCTGTATGCCAGCTGGGCGTAGCCGCCGATCATGTGCGTTGGTTTTGGGCAGACGCGGGTCACCGAGTTGTGGATCCCGCCACGGCGTCCGGTCACTTCGGAACCCGGAATGTTCAGAATGCGTTCCTGAGCGTGATACATCATGGTCATTCCCGGCGGCACGCGCTGGCTGACCACCGCGCGGGCGGTTAAGGCCCCGTTAGCGTTGAAACACTCGATCCAGTCGTTATCTTCGATGCCCAACTCTCTGGCATCGGTTTCGCTGATCCACACAATTGGCCCCCCGCGCGACAAGGTCTGCATCAGCAGGTTTTCGCTGTAGGTGGAGTGAATGCCCCATTTCTGGTGCGGCGTCAGGAAGTTAAGTGCTTTTTCCGGGAAGCCGTTCGGCGGGATCTCGCGCATGTGCGTTACGCTGCGGGTATCAATCGGCGGACGATAGGCCACCAGGCTCTCACCGAAGGCGCGCATCCACTGGTGATCCTGATACAGCTGCTGACGCCCGGACAGCGTGCGCCACGGGATCAGCTCGTGGACGTTGGTGTACCCGGCATTGTAAGAGACATGCTCGCTCTCGATGCCGGACCAGGTCGGGCTGGAGATGATTTTGCGCGGCTGGGCCTGGATATCGCGGAAGCGAATTTTCTCGTCTTCCTTGTTCAGCGCCAGGTGGCTGTGCTCGCGTCCGGTAAATTCGCTGAGGGCCTCCCAGGCTTTTACCGCCACGTGGCCGTTGGTTTCTGGCGCCAGGGCGAGGATCACCTCCGAGGCGTCAATCGCCGTCTCAATGCACGGACGGCCTTTCGCCGGGCCGTCGAGCTTGACGTAATTCAGCTTGCCGAGGAAATCGACCTCCTCCTGGGTATTCCACGAGATGCCTTTGCCGCCGTTGCCAAGCTTGTCCAGTAGCGGGCCGAGGGCGGTGAAGCGTTCGTAAGTTTCCGGGTAGTTACGCTCCACCACGGCGATGTTGGGCGCGGTTTTACCGGGGATCAGGTCGCACTCGCCTTTGCGCCAGTCGGCAATGTCGAATGGTTGCGACAGCTCAGCCGGGGAGTCATGCTGCAGGGGTTGCAATACCACGTCGGTTTCGTTACCCAGATGGCCCACGCACACCTCCGAGAAGACTTTGGCGAGGCCTTTGTAGATATCCCAGTCGCTGCGTGATTCCCACGCCGGGTCGACAGCAGCAGAGAGCGGATGAATAAACGGATGCATATCTGAGGTATTCATGTCGTCTTTTTCGTACCAGGTGGCGGTCGGCAACACGATGTCTGAGAACAGGCAGGTGCTGGACATGCGGAAGTCGAGGGTCACCAGCAGATCCAGCTTGCCCTCGATGGCGGCGGTTTGCCACTCCACCTCTTCGGGCTTAACGTCATCGGTCGAGCCCAGATCCTCGCCCTGAATGCCGCTTTCGGTGCCCAACAAGTACTTGAGCATGTACTCGTGACCCTTACCGGAGGAGCCCAGCAGGTTAGAGCGCCAGACGAACAGGTTGCGCGGGTGGTTTTTGCCGCTGTCGGGCTGCTCGCAGGCCATGCGGATATCGCCGGACTTCAGCGCCTGGGCGGTGTACTCCTGGGGTGACATCCCAACCGCTTCTGCCTGCGCTTTGATGTGCAGCGGATTGAGGTTCAGCTGCGGGGCGGACGGCAGCCAGCCCATGCGCTCGGCGCGGACGTTAAAGTCAATCAGGTGCCCGGTGAACTTCGACGCGTCTGCCAGCGGGGAGAGCAGTTCCTGGGCGGTGAGTTTTTCATAACGCCACTGGCTGGCATGGTTGTAGAAATACGAAGTGCTGTTCATCTGGCGCGGCGGGCGGTTCCAGTCCAGGGCGAAGGCCAGCGGCAGCCAGCCGGTTTGCGGCCGCAGCTTCTCCTGGCCGACATAGTGCGACCAGCCGCCGCCGCTCTTACCGACGCAGCCGCAGAACACCAGCATGTTGATCATCCCCCGGTAGTTCATGTCCATGTGATACCAGTGGTTGACCCCGGCACCGAGGATAATCATCGACCGGCCATGTGTCTTATGGGCGGTGTCGGCGAACTCGCGGGCAATCTGCTCGATATGACGACGCGGGACGCCGGTGATCTGCTCCCCCCAGGCCGGAGTGTAGGCTTTCACTTCGGCGTAATCTTTGGCCGCGTTGATATCCTCCAGCCCGCGGTCAAGGCCGTAGTTCGCCAGCACCAGGTCATACACGCTGGCCACCCGCATCTGGCTGCCATCAACCAGGGTGAGGGTTTTGGCCGGCACCTTGCGGACAAGCACCGGGTCCTGTTTCACGCTGCGAAAATGCGGATTCTCGTTACCGCCAAAGTACGGGAAGGCGACGTTGGCCACCTCGCTGTGGGTACCCAGCAGGGACAGGGTCAGATCGGTCTCCTGGCCCGCCGCCAGCGCTTCCAGGTTCCATTTGCCTTTTTCGCCCCAGCGGAAGCCGATAGAGCCGTTGGGCACCACCAGATCGCCCGCGCTATTGAAGGCGACCGTTTTCCACTCCGGATTATTGCCTTCGCCCAGCCCGTCGGCGAGGTCAGAGGCGCGTAGCATCCGGCCGGGGACAAGGCTACCGTCCTCACGCGCGTCCAGCATCACCAGCATCGGCATGTCCGTATAGCGGCGGCAGTAGTTGAGGAAGTAGTCGCTCGGGTTATCGAGGTGGAACTCTTTGAGGATCACATGGCCCATGGCCATGGCCAGGGCGCTGTCGGTGCCTTGTTTCGGGGCCAGCCACTGGTCGCTGAGTTTGGCAACTTCCGAGAAGTCGGGGGTAATGGCGATGGTTTTGGTGCCTTTGTAACGGACTTCGGTAAAGAAATGGGCATCCGGGGTACGGGTCTGCGGCACGTTTGAGCCCCAGGCAATGATATAGCTGGAGTTGTACCAGTCGGCGGATTCCGGGACGTCAGTCTGCTCACCCCAGGTCATCGGCGAGGCGGGCGGCAGGTCGCAGTACCAGTCGTAGAAGCTCAGGCAGGTGCCGCCGAGCAGGGAGAGATAGCGCGTTCCGGCGGCGTAAGAGACCATCGACATCGCCGGGATCGGTGAGAAGCCCGCCACGCGATCCGGGCCGTAGTGTTTAATCGTCCAGACGTTGGCGGCGGCGATCAGCTGGTTCAGCTCTTTCCAGCTGGAGCGGATAAACCCGCCGTGTCCGCGGGCCTGCTTGTAGCTGAGGGTCTTTTGCGGGTCGCTCATGATCGCGTTCCAGGCGTTAACCGGATCGCTGTGCTGGCCCAGCGCCTCGCGCCACAGCTCAATCAGCTTTTTACGCGCCAGCGGGTACTTCAGGCGGTTGGCGCTGTACAGATACCAGGAGTAGCTTGCCCCACGCGGGCAGCCGCGCGGTTCGTGATTCGGCAGGTCGGGGCGGGTGCGGGGATAGTCGGTCTGCTGCGTTTCCCACGTCACCAGACCATTCTTGACGTAAATTTTCCAGCTACAGGAGCCGGTACAGTTTACCCCGTGGGTGGATCGCACAATTTTATCGAACTGCCAGCGTTGACGATAGCTGTCCTCCCAGTCGCGATTACTGTGCATCACCTGGCCGTGCCCGTCGGCGAAGGTGTCGCCTTTTTGTTTAAAATAGCGGAAACGATCCAACAGTTTACTCATGACGTATCTCCTGACGGGGCGACGCCTGCCCCCGCGGTTACACTGCTCACAAAAAAGTGAATAACATCGTTATGGTTTGACGTGTTTTTGACGGCGGCCATACACCAGCCAGGTGATAAACACGCAGGCGATGTAGAACACCAGGAAGACTTTCATTGCACCCACTGGCGAGCCGGTCATCGCCAGCGAGGTCCCGAAGGCTTTGGGGATGAAGAACCCGCCGACGGCGCCAATCGCTGAGATAAAGCCCAGCGCCGCGGCGGTATCCGAGACGGCCTCTTTCTGCGCCTGCTCGTCGCTGCCGCCGTGCAGTTTCACTCTGTAGACGGTGATTTGCCGGAAGATGACCGCAATCATCTGGAAGGTCGATCCGCTGCCCAGCCCGGCGGTGAGGAACAGCCCCATAAACACCAGGAAGAACGCGGTAAAGTTGCCGGAGCCGGAGCCCGGCAGGGTGAGGAACAGCAGGGCGGTGAAGACCGCCATAAAGACGAAGTTGATAAGCGTGACGCGCACGCCGCCGAGCTTATCGGAAATAACCCCTCCGGCGGATCGTGCCAGCGCGCCGAGCAGCGGGCCAAAGAAGGCGAGATGCAGGATGTTGACATCCGGGAACTGGGTTTTCGACAGCATCGCAAACCCGGCAGAAAAGCCGATAAACGAGCCGAAGGTTGCCAGATAAAGCAGGCTCAGCAGCCACAGATGCAGGCGTTTCAGCACCGGCAGTTGGCTGGCGATAGTCGCTTTGGCGCTGGCGATATCGTTCATGCCGAAAAAGGCGGCAAGGGTTGCCAGCAGCAGCAGCGGGGCCCAGACCCAGGCTGCGTTTGCCAGCGACAGGGTCGAGCCATCTTCCTGTGGCACTCCGTGCACGCCGAGGAAGGTGAATATCGGCAGGAAGATCACCACCGGGGCCACCATCTGCATCACGCTGACGCCCAGATTACCCAGCCCGCCGTTGATCCCCAGCGCGCTGCCTTGTCTGGCTTTCGGGAAGAAGAAGCTGATATTGCCCATGCTGGAGGCGAAGTTGGCCCCGGCAAAACCGCACAGCAGGGCGATGATGATAAAGACCGTGTATGGCGTGGCGGTGTTCTGCACCGCGATGCCCAGCCACACGCAGGGGATAATCAGAATAACGGTGCTGATCACCGTCCAGTAGCGACCGCCAAATATCGGCACCATAAAGGACCAGGGAACGCGTAATATGGCACCGGAGAGCGACGGCAGGGCGGTTAACATAAACAGCTGATCGGTCGTGAAATTAAATCCCACTTTATTCAGATTCACCGCAACTGCACTAAATAACATCCATACGCAAAATGCCAGCAGCAGGCAGGCCACGGAGATCACTAAATTTCGTCGCGCAATATGCTTGCCTTTATTTTCCCAAAACGCTTTATTTTCCGGCTTCCACTCTTTTAAAAGATAATGATTATTCTTCTCATGTTGTGACATATTACCCTCTTGCTTATCCGTAAATGGCAGAAAGAGAAATACAATCAGGCAGATGCATGATCTTCTGATGAGAGATTATAGGATGTGTTTCGGATGCTTCTGAAAGGATAGATAAAAAAGCGAACCCCTGAGTTTAGAAGGGAGATGTGGGTACGCTTAATGTGTTACTAATCGTAACAGTTATCTCTTTATAACCAATAAGGGTTAATACAATTCGAGGCCAATTAAAGTGTCAAGGTGCTGATTAAACGCGGTATCGTCCATGTCCGGCATATTTAGTACGTAAAAACCGTCCAGTCCGCAGACCAATCCAATTAAACGCCAGGCGATATTTTCGGCGCGATCTTTCAGGGTAAATGCCTGCGCTGCGGCCCCGGCGCGAATAATTGCCACCGTTTCCTGATGCCACATTTCCATGGTCAGCACGTAGGCGCTTTTTATCTCGGCATCGCGGGTCGCTAACAGTTGAGCTTCTCGCCACAGGCGGACGTAGGGCTCAAAGCTGCCGTCATCGCTGCCGAGCATGGCGTGTAGACGCTCGCGCCAGCTGGCGTTTTCAGCCACCACTTCTGCATCCAGCAGGGCGCGGATCAGCCGGACAAAGGCCTGCGATTTCAGCTCCCCGGCAGAGGCAAAGTGGTGATGCACCTGGCCTGCCGCCACTTGCGCTTCACTGGCGATGCGTCTGACGGTCATGTTGGTAAATCCCTCACTCAACGCCACGCGCATCGCAGCCTGCAGGATCGCTTCTCGCCGTTGTTCCTTGCTCAGATAGCTCATTTTTATCACTCTCAACCCGGGGTCAACGAGTGTAACAAAAAGCTGGACATGCGTTCAACTTTCCGTAGGATCGCATTCTGGACATGTGTCCAAGTTTTGTAACAGAAGGGATTTTATGTTTCGTCAGTGGTTAGCATTAGTGATTATCGTGCTGGTGTATATCCCGGTGGCGATCGACGCAACGGTGCTGCACGTCGCCGCGCCGACATTGAGCATGACGTTAGGCGCAAGCGGTAACGAATTACTGTGGATCATCGATATTTATTCGCTGGTAATGGCGGGTATGGTGCTGCCGATGGGTGCCCTGGGGGACCGGATCGGATTTAAACGGTTGCTCATGCTGGGCAGTATTTTGTTTGGCCTGTCGTCGCTGGCGGCGGCTTTTGCGCCAACGGCAGGCTGGTTGATTGCGGCGAGGGCCACGCTCGCCATTGGGGCGGCAATGATCATCCCGGCGACGCTGGCGGGTATTCGCACGCTGTTCGTCGAAGCGAGACACCGTAATATTGCCCTTGGCGTGTGGGCGGCGGTTGGGTCCGGTGGCGCCGCGTTTGGCCCGTTGATGGGGGGTCTGCTGCTGGAGCATTTCTACTGGGGATCGGTGTTTTTAATCAACGTGCCGATTGTGATTCTGGTGATCACCCTGGCGGCCCGCTTTGTGCCTGCGCAGCAAGGACGGCAAGAGCAACCGCTGAATATCAACCATGCGCTGATGTTGATCGTGGCGATTTTACTGCTGGTCTTCAGCGCCAAAACCGCGCTGAAAGGGACAATGTCTCCGTGGCTGGTGGCGATGACCTTACTCACCGGGGCAGTGCTGCTCCTGACTTTTGTGCGGATTCAGCTGGGCGCGAAAACCCCGATGATCGATATGCGCCTGTTCTGCCACCCCATTATCCTGAGCGGCGTGGTAATGGCGATGACGGCGATGATCGCGCTGGTGGGCTTTGAGCTGTTGATGGCGCAGGAACTGCAGTTCGTTCACGGCTTTACACCGTTCGAGGCGGGGATGTTTATGCTGCCGGTGATGGTCGCCAGCGGCTTTAGCGGCCCGATTGCCGGTGTGCTGGTAGGACGGCTGGGGTTACGCATTGTGGCTACGGGTGGGATGGGGCTGAGCGCTGTCAGCTTCCTCGGTTTATCGCAGCTTGATTTCAGCACCCAACAATACACCGCGTGGGCGTTGATGGTGCTGCTTGGTTTTAGTGCGGCCAGTGCTTTACTGGCGTCAACGGCGGCCATTATGGCGGCGGCACCAAAAGAAAAAGCGGCTGCCGCCGGGGCGATTGAAACCATGTCTTACGAGCTGGGGGCAGGACTTGGGATCGCTATCTTTGGTTTGCTGCTAACGCGCAGTTTTTCGGCATCCATTGTTTTACCGTCAGGGCTGGATGCTGCACTTGCAGAAAAAGCGGCCTCGTCGATTGGAGAGGCGGCCAAGGTGGCGCAGGATCTTTCCCCCTCGGTGGCTGAGGCGATTATTCAGGCGGCAAGAGCGGCGTTTACCACGTCCCATAGCGTGGCTCTGGGCAGCGCAGGCGTAATGTTACTGATTCTTGCCAGTGGGATTTGGTTCAGCCTGGCGAAAGCAGCAGATAAGAATTAACTCAATGTAGATCACATTTTTAACAAGTGGAGATTGAACAACAGAAATGAAGTCCAGATAATCCGCTGAAATTGCCCATTTTTATTACGGCATGCTACTGCGAAAGCAGGCAAGACCAAAATAGAAATGCTCTCCCGTTAAGGGGAGCGTCTCTGTTTTGGTCTTTTTTTTTGCTTCAACACCAGGGAAACACCATGAACTACAATGAAATAGCAGAAAAAATCCTCCTGCACGTGGGAGGCGCGAAGAACATTCGCACACTCACCCACTGCGCCACCCGGTTGCGGATGGAGTTCAGCGACCGTGCCAAAGTGCAAGACGACGCGGTAAGTGCCATTCCGGGCGTGATCAGCGTGGTGGAGAAAGGCGGCCAGTTCCAGATTGTTATCGGCAATGAAGTGCAGCAGGTATTTCGTCTGCTCAATAAAGCCTTACCCGAGCAACAAGCCCGTAGCGAAGCGGCCAAAGATGGCAAGCGTAAGGGGGTTTTAGCCAGCGTAATCAGCGTCATTTCGACCACCTTTACCCCTGTTATTCCTGCTATAACCGGTGCGGGGATGATCAAAGCGTTGCTGGCGATCCTGAAATTGACGGGGCTGATTAGCGCGACCAGCCCAACGTATCAACTGCTGAACGTCATTGCCGATGCGGCCTTCTTCTTCCTGCCGGTGCTGTTGGCCTATGGCGCAGCGATGAAATTCGAATGTAACCCGATTCTGGCAATGACCATTGCGGGCGTCCTGCTGCATCCAGGCCTTGGTCAGATGATGGCGGCAGGCAAACCGGTCGATTTTATGGGCATTAATGTTCTGCTCTCCGACTACGCCGGTTCGGTGCTGCCCATTATCTTGACGGTCTGGCTGATGTCGTGGGTAGAGCGTTTTGCGGAAAAAGTGTCCCCGTCGATCATTAAGTTCTTTATTAAGCCAATGCTTATCCTGCTGATTACTGCGCCGCTTGCGCTGGTGGTCGTTGGCCCGGCAGGTATTCTGCTAAATGACCTGGTCGCAGCAGGCGCAGCGTCTATTGACCGCCACGCAAGCTGGCTAATTCCTATGCTGATGGGTACGCTGCAGCCGTTCCTGATCGTCACCGGTACGGCCTGGGCGATGACGCCTATTGCCACCGGACAACTGAGCAAAAACGGTTTCGAGATGATCAATGGACCGGGCATGCTGGCTTCAAACATCGCGATGGGCGCGGCAACGTTATGTGTCGCCATGAAAACGAAAAACAGTAACCTGCGCCAGCTGGCCTCTTCGTCCGGGTTCACCGCGCTGTTGGGGATCACCGAACCGGCCCTCTACGGGGTTATGCTGAAATTCCGTCGCGTGTTGATTGCGGCGATGATCGGCGGTGGCTGTGCCGGGATGTATGCCGGATTAAGTGGGCTGGTACGCTATGCGTTTGTCTCCCCTGGGCTGGCTGCACTCCCGGCGTTTATCGGCGAAAACCCAATGAATATCGTTCATGCGCTGGTAACCTGCGCGATCGCCATTATCGTGACGTTTACGCTGACCTGGATGTTTGCATTCGAAGATGTTGTGGAAGAGAGCACAGGGTCGGACGCATCTGTTATTGAGAGCGCGCAGGGTGATAGTGTGATTGTCAGTCCACTTAAAGGTGACGTTGTCGCGTTATCCGAGGTTAACGACGATGTCTTCTCTGGCGGGCTGCTGGGCCAGGGAATTGCGATACGCCCTCAGGAAGGGATCCTCAAAGCGCCATTTGATGGCAAGGTAATGATGTTCCTGCCGTCCTGTCATGCGGTTGGGTTGCAGGATGAAATGGGCACTGAACTGCTTATCCATATCGGTATTGATACGGTGAACCTCAATGGCAAGCACTTCACCTCCTCGCTAAAAGTGGGCGACAACGTGAAGGCCGGTGAAACCCTGATTCAGTTTGATATCGCGGCCATAGAACGTGCCGGATACGATCTCATTACCCCGATTGTGGTGGTAAACGGTGAGGAAGACGCAACGCTGCGTATTACGCCTGCCGCATCGGTAACCTTTGGCGAAGAGTTGATGGTGCAATCAACCCGTGGGAGTGCAGCATGAATTATCAACACCGCGCAGCGTTCCCTGCGGACTTCCTTTGGGGGGCATCGACCTCGGCCTATCAGGTAGAAGGTGCATGGAACGAGGACGGGAAAGGCCCGTCCGTGGTGGATATGCTGTCGCATCCCGAAGGCACGGCTGATTTTCGCGTCGCCAGTGACCACTATCACCGCTTCGAAGAGGACGTCGCGCTGATGGCCGAAATGGGGCTGAAGGCGTACCGTTTTTCGGTGGCCTGGTCACGGGTGATCCCCGACGGGGACGGTGAGGTTAATCCTGCCGGGCTGGATTTTTATCGTCGGTTAATTGATGCCCTGTGCAGGCAGGGAATTACCCCGATTGTCACGCTCTATCATTTTGATTTGCCCTGGGCGCTGGAGCAGAAAGGCGGCTGGCTGAACCGCGATACCGTTGAGGCATTCGTTCGCTACGCGCGTCTGTTACTGAGCGAATTTGGCGACAAGGTGCCGCTGTGGCTGACGATCAATGAGCAGAACACCATGATTTTGCACCCGGGTGCGATTGGCGTTCCGCCGGACCGCGAGCTGCCAGATAAGAAGGCGCTGTATCAGCAAAATCACCATATGATGCTGGCGCAGGCAAAGGTGTTCGCGTTATGCCATGACGCGTTTAAAGGGCTGAAGATTGGCCCGGCGATCAACACCACATCCATGTATGCCGAAACCTGTAAACCGGAGGATGCGATCGCGGCCCATAACTGGGAAACGCTGCGCTGCTGGAGTTTTCTTGATGTGGCGGTACACGGACGTTATAACGCGCTGGCCTGGGCCTATTTGCAGGATCGGGGGATTGCACCGGCGATGTTGCCGGGTGACGCCGGGATTTTACAGCAGGGCAAACCGGACTTTGTCGCCATCAACTACTACTCAACGGCGACCATTGCCGCCAGCCGTGGCGACGGAAATGATGTGTCACCCCGCGCAGGCGATCAGCAAATCATGCTCGGGGAAGCAGGTGTTTACCGTCCGGCAGAAAACCCGTGGGTAGGCAAAACGCCCTACGGATGGGTGGTGGACCCGGTCGGGTTGCGCCTGACACTGCGCAAAGTCTGCGAGCGGTACGGTCTACCGATTCTGATCACTGAAAACGGGATGGGCGCGCCGGATAAACTCGAACAGGACGGAACCATTAACGATGACTACCGGATTGCCTTCCTGGAGGCGCATATCCGACAGATGCAACTGGCGATTTCAGATGGCGTGGATCTGATGGGCTACTGCCCGTGGGCAGCCATTGATGTGGTCAGTACCCATCAGGGTTATGCCAAGCGCTACGGGTTTATCTATGTCGATCGCGGCGAAGATGACCTGAAAGCACTGCGCAGGATCCGCAAGCGCAGCTTCTGGTGGTATAAAGACGTTATCGCGAAAAACGGCAATTCTGAGGACGACGCTCAGCCATGATTGTGCAGAAAGTGCTTAACAACAGTCTGGTACTTACCTGTGATGACGATAACCGCGAGGTTATCGTCATGGGGAAAGGGATCGGCTTCAGCAGCCGACCTGGCGATGACATTGCGCCAGAAAAAATCGAAAAACTGTTTGTGGTTCAGGAACACTCAAACCGTAACGGGTATCTGGAGGCGTTGTCCTCCATTCCCGATGAGGTGATTGAAATGGCGGCAATGATCATCTCCAGGGCCAATGCTCAACTGAGTAACAAGGTTCGGGAGCAGATCTTCCTGACGCTGGCCGATCACCTGGTGTTTGCTATCGAGCGCTGTAACAAAGGCATTGCCATCCAGAACCGTCTGCTGTCCGAAGTCAGACGGTTTTATCCTCAGCAATATCGTGTTGCCAGTGAGGCGGTCGCGGCAATCAACCACGAGTATGGACTGCACCTGCCCGACGAAGAGGCCGGTAATATTGCTTTTCATCTGGTGAACGGCCAGACGCAGGGTGATGATGTGGCGCAGACCATGCAGTCGGTGAAAATGCTCAAGGATATTTTTAACCTCGTGCAGTACCACTTCAAACGGGAGATCGACACCGAATCCATCAACTATTCGCGCTTTCTCATTCATATGCAGTTCTTTCTGCAACGTTTGCAGGAAGGGGAACTGGATACCTCCCGTGACCGTTTTCTGCTGGTGCAGATAATTAAAGAGTTTCCGCACGTCTACCGCTGTTCATTATTGATCCGCGACTATGTTAAGTCGCAACTGGACATCACGCTGGGCGGTAATGAGCTGCTGTGGCTGACGGTACACCTTGTGCGGATCACCGGCGCGGACCAACCGTGAAGAGAGCATCAACCTTATCAGGCCGTTGCTCTCTGCGGGATGGCGGTCTCTATTTTTCCTGCGCAGCACTCAACACACTGTGCAACAACACGTTCGCGCCTTTCTCTGACCATTCCGGGAGGATACGTTCGGCTTCGTTGTGGCTGATGCCTTTCTCGCACGGAATAAAGATCATGCTGGCCGGGGCGATTTTGCTCACGTAACAGGTATCGTGCCCGGCGCCGGAAACCATCGGTATGGCCGAGTAGCCCAGTGCCGCCACCGCTTCTTCGCTGCGTGCCAGGCAGGCGGCATCAAAAGCAATGGGCGCGTAATCGAAGATCCGCTCGACGTCGGCATTCACCCCGCGCGCCGCAATATGCTTCGCCGCCTGATACAGCGCGGCTTCCATCGCGTCCAGCGCCTCGATTTGCGGATGGCGGAACTCTACGCTGCAGACCACCCGGGAGGGGACCACGTTGCGGGAATTCGGCGTAACGTTCGCCATACCGATGGTCGCCCGACCGTCGGGCACGTGCTGATAGCCAATGGCTTCTACCTTCAGCGCCAGTTCGGCAAATGCAGTAAGTGCGTCGCGGCGGCTGTGCATGGGGGTGGTGCCCGCGTGCGCCGCAAAGCCGTCCAGGGTGATCGTAAACCAGCGCTGGCCCATCGCCGCGCGTACCAGCCCGATATCAATGGCGTCATCTTCCAGAATCGGCCCCTGTTCGATATGCAGCTCATAGCAGGCGTGAATCGGGAAGGCGCGGGCAGGATGCTCCCCGCGATAGCCGATCGCGTCCAGCGCCTCGCCGACGGTGATGCCGTCCCGGTCGGCCCGCGCGTGGGCATATTCCTCAGTGAACTGCCCGGTCCAGACCCCGGAAGCCAGCATCGCCGGGGCAAAGCGCGCGCCTTCTTCGTTGGTCCAGTTTATCAGCACGATATCGCGCTCGGTTTCAAGCTGATTGTCGTTCAGCGTGCGCAGCAGCTCCAGCCCGGCCATCACGCCGTAGATCCCGTCGTAATTGCCACCGAGCGGCTGAGAATCCACGTGCGAGCCGGTGATCACCGGGGCCAGCGAGGGGTTTTTTCCGGCGCGGCGGATAAACATATTGCCCATGCTGTCGACGTCGCAGTTGAAGCCGGCCTCCTGCGCCCAGTCGCGCAGCAGGTTGCGGGCAATTCGATCTTCGTCGCTCAGCGCCAGACGGGTAACACCCCCGGCGGGGGTGCCTCCGATCTGCGCCATCATCTCCAGCGTCGACCATAGCCGCGCTGCGTTAACACGAATCATGCTTTGTCCTTGGTGCTACGGTAGCGGAAGTCGCAGCATGCGCCACCCTGCATGATGGTGGTGGTGCGCGTCAGCTCCACGTCCGGGGCGTAGCCGACGATAAACTTCTCGTCGCGAGCGCAGGAGAGCAGGTGGCCGATCTCGCCCAGCCCCATCTCGTGATACATCTCGGCGTAGCGGCAGCGGGTGACGTTGTAGTTGTACTGCTGGTCGTCAGCGTCGATCACTTTGACGTCGAGGGCGTTATCCTTCTCCCACAGATACTGCAGGGCGATAAAGCTCTTCACGTCCGCGCCGTTCGGCTCCTGGCGGGCAAAATGCTGTCCGGCATCAATTGCCGCCTGTTCAATGGCTTCGCCAATGACCGCCTGGGCGCGGGTTTTCCCTATCTCGCGCACCAGGATTTCATAAATTGGCTTAATAATTTCTGCTTCAATTTTGCGGCGGGCGAGAATGCCCAGCTCGTTATTATCACTCATCACATTGCCTCACTGCGTTACTTCGGTTGTGCGCCGCCGAGCACGGTTTGCGGCTGCCATTTGCCCTCGACCACTTTGTAAACGGTAAAGGATGGTGCTTTCAGATTGCCCTCTTTATCGAACGCAATCTGTCCGGTGACGCCGGAATAGCTGATGGCGCGCAGGGCAGGCAGGTATTTCGCCGGATCGACCGAGTCGGCTTTTTCCATCGCCGCAACCAGCACGCGGGTGGCGTCATAGGCGAATGGGGCGTGCAGTTCGATATGGGTGTGATAGCGCGACTGATACGCCTGCTCGAAGGCTTTACCGCCCGGCATCTGATCCACCGGCAGGCCCGGCTCCAGCGCCACGACGCCGTCACCTTCTTTTTGTGCCAGCTGCAGGAAGGTCTGGCTGACAAAGCCGCCTGCACCCATCAGGGTGGCGTCCATCCCCAGCTGTTTGATGCGTCGCGCCAGCGGTGCCGCCTGGCTGTCCACGCCGCCGAAGAAGATCAGATCCGCTTTTTTACTGCGGATGGCGGTCAGCACGGCGCTAAAGTCGACGGTTTTGTCGTCCACGTACTGCCGGTCGACAATTTTCACGCCCTGAGCTTCCAGCGATTTAATAAATTCATCCGCCAGCCCCTGGCCGAAGGCGGTACGGTCGTCGATCACCGCGATGCGCGTTGCTTTCAGGGTCTTGACCGCGTATTCCCCGGCAAACTGGCCGCCGTCATCGTCATGGCCCATCACGCGGAAGCTGGTGTCAAAACCCTGTTTGGTGTAGCCGTGACCGGTTGCCACCGGGGCGACCTGAGCGATACCTGCGTCGTGATAGACGCGCGCCGCCGGGATGCTGGTGCCGGTGTTCCAGTGGCCGACCACGCCTGCCACATTGCTGTCGACCAGACGCTGGGCTACGGCTACCGCCGTGCGCGGATCCGACTGGTCATCTTCCGACTGCAGCTTGAAGGTCACCGCTTTGCCGCCGATGGTCGGATGCTGTTTATTGATGTCGTCAATCGCCAGCTGGGCACCGTTCTCCAGATCTTTACCGATACGGGCAGACGGCCCGGTCAGTGGTCCGGCCAGACCGATAACCACGGTTTCGCTGTCGGCAGCCCAGGCACCCGGTGCGGCAAAACTTCCGAGCAGAATGGCGGCGCTGAGCGCACTGATTTTTGCTGTTTTCATTGTTATTCCCTGATGTTGGTGGTGTGTTAAACGGGCATTTCGCCCAAATAAATCTGTGCGATCTGATCATCGGCAAGCAGCGCTTTCGACTCGCCGTGATGGACGATGCTGCCGCTGTCCATTACCCAGGCTTTGTCGGTGACGTCCAGCGCCAGCCGGGCGTTTTGTTCAATCAGCAGCAGGGCCACGCCGCGTTCGCGCAGCCCGGCGATCACTGCAAAAATGTTCTCAACCATTTTGGGTGCCAGCCCCATCGACGGTTCGTCAAGGATCAGCAGTCGCGGGCGGCTGAGCAGGGCGCGGTTCAGCGCCAAAAGCTGCTGTTCGCCGCCGGAGAGCAGCCCGGCAAGCTGATGCTGACGCTCGGCGAGGCGCGGAAAACGGTCAAATATCTCTGCCATCTCCTGCTTCACGGTGACAGTGTCACGCCGTAGCCAGGCCCCCATTTGTAAATTCTCCAGCACCGTCATACGGGCGAAGATCCCCCGGCCCTCCGGCACCATCACCAGACCGTCGCGCAGCAGCGCTTCGGCTTTACGCTTGCGCACCGGCTGGCCGTTAAATTCGATATTGCCGCCAAAGCGCTCCAGCCCGGTGATGGCCCGCACGGTGGAGCTTTTGCCCGCGCCGTTAGCGCCAATCAGCGTCGCCTGTTCGCCCTCGTGCAGAGTGAAAGAGACGCCGCGCACTGCCTGGATGCCGCCGTAGTGCACATCCAGCCGTTCAACCTTCAGTAATTCAGACATGCTTGTTGCCTCCAAGCCAGGCGGCGATCACCGCCGGGTCGCGCCGCACGCTATCCGGCGTGCCGCAGGCCAGGGTTTTGCCGTAGTCCAGCACCGTCAGGCGATCGCAGATGCCCATCACCAGCTTGACGTCGTGCTCAATCATCAGCAGGGTTTTGCCGTCGTCGCGCATGCGGGTCAGCAGCTCGCCCAGGGCCACTTTCTCGGCGGCGTTCATCCCGGCCGCGGGCTCATCCAGCGCCAGCAGCAGCGGATCGGTCGCCAGCGCGCGGGCAATCTCCAGCCGACGCTGATGGCCGTAAGCCAGATCGCAGGCGCGATAGTGGGCAAACTTGGCGATCCCGGTGTACTCCAGCCAGTGCCAGGCCTGTTCCCGGGTGTCGACTTCTTCAGCGCGGGCACGTTTATGCCGGGTCAGCGCCGCCCACAGCCCGTTACGGGTACGCACGTGGCGTCCGACCATTACGTTTTCCAGTACCGACATCTCATTAAACAGCCGCACGTTCTGGAATGTGCGGGCGATGCCTGCCGCCGTCACTTTCTCGATCTGTTTTGGCGAGTAAGGCCGATCGGCAATCGCAAATTCACCGCTGTCCGCCGGATACAGGCCGGTAATCAGGTTAAAACAGGTGGTTTTTCCCGCACCGTTGGGGCCGATCAGGCCGTAAATCTCGCCGGGGTTAATCGACAGCGAGACGTTATCAACCGCTGTCAGGCCGCCAAAGCGTTTGGACATATTGCGCACGGTTAACAGGCTCATGCTTTCACCTCCTTGTGGCGTACCGGCCAGATGCCCGACGGGCGAACCAGCATCACCAGCACCAGCGCCAGGCCGTAGAACAGCTGACGCAGAATTTCCGGGTCGACCAGCACCGTGCCGAACAGCGCCTGCTGCACCGGGGCCGCCTGGCTGCGCAGCAGTTCCGGCAGGGCGGTCAGCAGCACCGCACCGAGGATCACCCCCGGGATATGGCCCATCCCGCCGAGCACCACCATCGCCAGCACCGCAATCGACTCCTGCAGGGTGAAGGATTCCGGCGAGACAAAGCCCTGGAAGGCCCCAAACAGCGCCCCGGCGATGCCGCCAAAGGAGGCGCCCATCGCAAAGGCCAGCAGCTTAAAGTTACGCACGTTGATGCCCATCGCCCGGGCCACGTCTTCGTCTTCACGAATGGCATGCCACGCCCGACCAATGCGCGAGTGCTGCAGGCGCAGGCAGACAAAAATGATCGCCACAATCATCAGCATCAGCAGGTAGTACCAAAGCCATAGCGCCGGGACTTTGACGCCAAACCAGTGGTAAACGCCGCTAAACTTGAGTCCGAACAGGTTGAGGGTATCGACCCCGGAGATGCCCTTTGCGCCGTTGGTGATGTTCACCGGGCGGTCGAGGTTGCGCATCAGGATGCGGATGATCTCCCCGAAACCGAGGGTCACAATCGCCAGGTAGTCGCCGCGCAGTTTCAGCGTAGGGGCACCGAGCAGAATGCCGCACACTGCCGCGACCAGCGCCGCTATGGGGATGATCAGCAGATACGAGGTGTGTAGCCCGTCCGGGAACCAGACGCTGAGGATCGGGAACACCTCCAGCAGATGTGGTGAGGCCAGCAGCGCTGCCAGATAGGCACCGACGGCATAAAAGGCGATAAAGCCCATATCCAGCAGGCCGGTGTAGCCCACCACAATGTTCAGCCCCAGCGCGAGCATGATGTAGAGCAGGGCGAAGTCGATCACCCGCACCCAGTAGTTGCCGCCCAGTTGGGTCGCCACAACCGGGGCCAGCACCAGCGCCAGTACCAACAGCGTCATGCCGGACCAGAATTTACGGCTGACCGCCGGGGTTTTGAGTTCAATTGCAGTCATGATTTTCCCTTATGCCCTGTGCGCAACGCGCTCGCCCAGCAGACCCGCCGGACGGAATACCAGCACCAGAATCAGCACGATAAAGGCGAATACATCCTGATAGTTGCTGCCGAAGACGCCGTGAGTCAGCTCGCCCAGATAGCCTGCACCCAGCGCTTCGATAATGCCGAGTAAGATCCCGCCAATCATCGCCCCGCGAATGTTGCCTATGCCGCCGAGCACCGCGGCAGTAAAGGCTTTAATTCCGGGCAGAAAGCCCATCGAGAAGCTGGCATTGCCGTAGTTGCTGGCCATCATCACCCCGGCAAGCGCCGCGAAGATGCCGCCAATGGCGAAGGTGAGGGTGATGATTGCATTCGGGTTAACGCCCATCAGGGTGGCGACGCGCGGGTTTTCGGCCACGGCGCGCATGCCGCGTCCCAGGCGGGTGTACTCCACCAGCAGCCACAGGCCGATCATCACCGACAGCGCCAGCGCCACGGTGACGATGCCGGTGACGGTGACCAGCGCCGGAGGATGCGCGTCGCTACCGGCAGTAACCGCAATCGGGTCCATCGGCAGGATCTGCGGGAACATCAGCGGGTTGCGCGACCAGATAATCATCGCCACGGTTTGCAGCAGCACCGATACGCCAATCCCGGAGATCAGCGGCGCCAGGCGCGGGGCGTTGCGCAGGCGACGGTAGGCAAAGCGTTCAACGGCCATCGCCAGCAGGGCGCAGACCGCCATCGCAATCACCAGCGCAAAACCGAGCTGCAGCAGCTGCGGCATGGCGGGGAAATGGCTGTTGATCAGGTTCAGCGATGAGAGGGTGGTCAGCGCGCCGACCATTAAAATATCGCCATGGGCAAAGTTAATAATGCGCAAAATGCCATACACCATGGTATAGCCCAGCGCGATCAGCGCGTAGATGCTGCCCAGCATTACGCCGTTGATCAGTTGTTGTATGAGTGTGTCCAACGTTGTTACCCGACAAATTGCTCTTTCAGCGGGTAACATCTAATAATTGAATTAGATTGTGAAATACGCATATATTCTTTCTTATGACATCTGGAGCTTGTTTTATCTGCATGATTTATAACAAAATCATAAATCACTGATTAATCTGACTATCCTGAATAGATCAATATATGAAAAAAACAGAACAATCACCGGGCTTGTCAGGGTTTGCTGAAAGCCGTCTGGCGAACGATCCGCCGCTGCGGGCGGTACGCGCCTTCGAGGCGATTGCCCGGCTGGGCAGCGTGACGCTTGCGGCCCAGGAGCTGCAGATCTCGCCCTCGGCGGTCAGCCACCAGCTAAAAGTGCTCGAAGAATATCTGCAACTGCCGCTGACCGAACGCCAGGGGCGCAGACTGATCCTCAGCCCGCAGGGGCGGGACTATTACCGCTCGATCCGTGCGGCGTTTAACGTCCTGCGCCAGGCTACGGAACACCTGGTGGAGCAGGTGCAAACCCGTCAGGTGACCATCAGCCTCATCCCGCTGTTTGGCATGGGCTGGTTTATCCCGCGTCTGCCCACCTTTATGCGCGCCAACCCGCAAACCGAAATCAACGTGGTCTACGCTAACCACCGCAACTACCTGAGCGACGCCTCGGACATGTCGATCCGCTTCGGCAACGGGCAGTGGGCGGGCTACCAGAGCGAAAAGCTGATCTCCGGGCAGATGGTACCGGTATGCAGCCGGGCGTTTCTGCGCCTGCACGGGCATATCGATACTCCCGAGCAGCTACTGCAAATGCCGCTGTTGCACGATGAGGAGCGCGTCACCTGGCAACAGTGGTTTATCCAGCAGGGGGTGAAACGTCCGCCGCGTCGCAGCGGACCGATGTTCGAAGACGGGCTGCTCACCCTGGCAGGCGTGCAGGCGGGGCTGGGGTGTGCCTTAATGCGCGAGCCGCTGATCGCGCCCTATCTGGAGAGCGGCGAGCTGGTGAAGATTTTCGATCTGCCGATTGATGATGGGCGGGATTATTATCTGTGCGTGCGTCAGGACGGGGAGATGACGCAGGACGGGAAGTTATTGCAGGGATGGTTGCAGAGGGCGGCGGGGGTCAGTGACGCTCTGGCGTGAGGATTTAAATGGATGGCTCCTCTCCCTCAGCCCTCAAGGGAGAGAGGATAATCGGTGCACATCATCAGGCGCGGTTTCGCGTGGCATACCAGCACAATAGCGATCCCGCACACACCATCATCGCCCCTTGCCAGAAGCTAAACGTCAGCGGTGAACTCAGCAGCACCGCGGCCAGCGCCGCCGACAGCACCGGGGTAAAGTAGGAGGCCGTCGCCAGAATCGTCACGTTACCGTGCAGAATACCTGTGTTCCACGACGCGTAACCCAAGCCCAGCGCAATGCCGCACATCAGTAGCTTGATCACCACCGGCACGCTGAATACCATCTCCGGCTGATCGCTGAAGAAATATTTTACCCACAGGGTCAGCGCCGTCAGCAGTACAAACAGGGTGATCCCGTTCTGGCCTTTGGCGTATCTGCTGGTTACCGTGCAGTAGGCCGCCCAGATAAAGGCGCCGACAAAGGCGAGGCCATAGCTCAGCGGGCTGGACACCACGTTGCTGACGATGTCGTCGATGTGCAGACCGCTTTCTCCGCCCAGCACCCAGCTGACGCCCAGCAGGGAAATGAGCAGGCCGGGGATCACCCACAGGGTCGATTTTTGCTTGTTAAACAGAATAGCAAACACGATGGTCAGGCTCGGCCAGAGATAATTTACCATCCCCACTTCAATGGCCTGATGGCGGGTGGCGGCATAACCTAAAGAGAGCGCCAGGCAGAGCTCATAGCTGACAAACAGCACGCTGCCGGCCATCAGGTAGCGCGGTGAGAAGCGACGCAGATCGGGGAAGCCAACCGTCACCAGACAGAGTAAACCGCTCAGCGTATAGATCATCGCCGCGCCACCTACCGGCCCCAGACCTTCACTGACTCCCCGAATCAGCCCCACCATCGTGCTCCACAGCACAATTGCGGCAAGACCAATCAAGGTTGCTTTTTTTCTGTCCATCACATTTCCACGGGCTTTATTTTCAAAGGGCAAATTTATAGCACTGTTTCAGCACCTTCCGCGAATTAATCTGCCCCGGCCTACTCCTTAAGGATGAGCAAAAATCGCCAGCGCTGACTATTAAGAGGGCGAAGATCGGCGACATTGATTTGCCGCAAAAAAATCAGGGTCATTGCTGTTAATTTCCAGGCCGAAAGCTCATTGAAACAACGAGGACCACAATGGACGTCAGCCGCAGACAGTTTTTCAAAATCTGCGCGGGCGGTATGGCCGGAACAACAGTTGCTGCGCTGGGTTTTGCACCCAAAATGGCACTGGCTCAGGCGCGTAACTATAAGCTGCTGCGCGCAAAAGAGATCCGTAACACCTGCACATACTGTTCCGTGGGATGCGGGCTATTGATGTATAGCCTGGGAGATGGCGCGAAGAACGCCAAAGAAGCGATTTATCATATTGAAGGCGATTCGGATCATCCGGTGAGCCGTGGGGCATTATGCCCGAAAGGGGCGGGCCTGCTGGACTATATCCACAGCGACAACCGCCTGCGTTACCCGGAATACCGCGCGCCAGGCTCCGACAAATGGCAGCGCCTCTCCTGGGATGAGGCTTTCACCCGCATTGCCCGGCTGATGAAGGCCGACCGCGACGCCAACTTCGTCGAGACCAACGAGCAGGGCGTGACGGTTAACCGCTGGCTCTCCACCGGGATGCTCTGTGCATCTGCGGCAAGTAATGAAACCGGCATGCTGACGCAAAAATTTGTGCGCTCGCTCGGCATGCTGGCGGTAGACAACCAGGCGCGCGTCTGACACGGACCAACGGTAGCAAGTCTTGCTCCAACATTTGGTTGCGGTGCGATGACCAACCACTGGGTTGATATCAAAAACGCTAACGTCGTAATGGTGATGGGCGGTAATGCCGCTGAAGCGCATCCGGTGGGATTCCGCTGGGCGATGGAAGCTAAAAACAACAACGATGCGACGCTGATCGTCGTCGATCCGCGCTTTACGCGGACGGCATCGGTAGCGGACATCTATGCACCAATCCGCTCCGGCACGGACATTACCTTCCTGTCCGGCGTGCTGCTGTACCTGATCGAAAATAACAAGATCAACGCCGAATACGTCAGACACTACACCAACGCGAACCTGCTGGTGCGGGAAGATTTTGCCTTCGACGACGGACTGTTCAGCGGCTATGACGCCGAAAAACGCCAGTACGATAAATCGTCCTGGAACTACCAGTTCGATGAGAACGGCTATGCCAAACGCGATGAGACCCTGACCGATCCGCGCTGCGTGTGGAACCTGCTGAAAACGCACGTCTCCCGCTATACGCCGGAGGTGGTGGAGAACATCTGCGGGACGCCAAAAGCCGATTTCCTGAAAGTGTGTGAAGTGCTGGCCTCAACCAGTGCCGCCGACAGAACCACCACCTTCCTGTATGCGCTGGGCTGGACCCAGCACACGGTGGGAGCGCAGAACATCCGCACCATGGCGATGATCCAGCTGCTGCTCGGCAATATGGGAATGGCGGGCGGCGGGGTGAACGCCCTGCGCGGTCACTCCAACATTCAGGGGTTAACCGATATTGGCCTGCTGTCGACCAGCCTGACCGGCTACTTGACGCTGCCGTCGGACAAACAGACGGATCTGCAAAGCTATCTGGCGGCCAATACGCCAAAAGCCACGCTACCTGACCAGGTGAACTACTGGAGCAACTATCCGAAGTTCTTCGTCAGCCTGATGAAATCCTTCTACGGCGATGCGGCGCAGAAGGAGAACGACTGGGGCTTTAACTGGCTGCCGAAATGGGATCAGTCCTACGACGTCATTAAGTATTTCAACATGATGGCGAAAGGCAACGTCACGGGCTACATCTGCCAGGGCTTTAACCCGGTGGCATCGTTCCCGGATAAGAACAAGGTTGTCGCCAGCTTGAGCAAGCTGAAGTACATGGTGGTGATCGACCCGCTGGTAACCGAAACGTCGACCTTCTGGCAGAACCACGGCGAGATGAATGATGTCGATACCGCGTCTATCCAGACCGAGGTGTTCCGTCTGCCGTCCACCTGCTTTGCCGAAGAGGACGGCTCCATCGCCAACTCCGGTCGCTGGCTACAGTGGCACTGGAAGGGGCAGGATGCGCCGGGCGAAGCACGTAACGACGGTGAGATCCTGGCCGGGATTTACCACCGTATTCGCGAGATGTATCGCAGCGAAGGCGGCAAAGGCACTACGCCGCTGCTGCAGATGAGCTGGGATTACAAGAAGCCGGATCATCCGGAGTCCGAAGAGGTGGCCAAAGAGAACAACGGCGTAGCTCTGGCGGATCTCTATGACGCCAGCGGCACGCTGATTGCGAAGAAAGGCCAGCTGTTAAGCAGCTTTGCTCATCTGCGTGATGACGGGACGACGGCCTCTTCATGCTGGATCTACACCGGCAGCTGGACCGAGCAGGGCAACCAGATGGCGAATCGCGATAATGCCGATCCGTCCGGGTTGGGCAATACGCTGGGCTGGGCCTGGGCATGGCCGATGAACCGTCGCGTGCTGTACAACCGCGCCTCGGCAGACATCAACGGCAAGCCGTGGGATGCAAAACGGATGCTGATCGAGTGGAACGGTTCGAAGTGGACGGGGAACGATATTCCGGACTTCAACACCGCGCCGCCGGGCAGTAAAACCGGGCCGTTCATCATGCAGCCGGAAGGGCTGGGTCGTCTGTTCGCCATCGACAAGCTGGCGGAAGGACCGTTCCCGGAACACTACGAGCCAATGGAAACACCGCTCGGGACGAATCCGCTGCACCCGAACGTGATCTCAAGCCCAGTGGTGCGTCTCTACAAGGAAGATGCCGTGCGGATGGGCAAGAAAGATAAGTTCCCGTATGTCGGGACCACCTATCGCCTGACCGAGCACTTCCACACCTGGACCAAGCATGCGCGACTCAACGCTATCGCCCAGCCGGAACAGTTTGTCGAAATCAGCGAAACCCTGGCGCAGGCGAAAGGCATTACTAATGGCGATCGCGTGAAGGTGAGCAGCCAGCGTGGCTTTATTCGCGCGGTGGCGGTGGTGACCCGCCGTCTGCAGGCCCTCAACGTCAACGGCCAGCAGGTCGAGACCGTCGGGATCCCACTGCACTGGGGCTTTGAAGGGGTGGCGCAGAAAGGTTACATCGCCAACACCCTGACGCCAGCGGTGGGCGATTCCAACTCGCAAACGCCGGAGTACAAGGCGTTTCTGGTCAACATCGAGAAAGCGTAAGGAGCGAATAAATGGCGATGGAAACACAAGACATTATTAAACGCTCCGCTACCAACGGCTTTACCCCCGCGCCTCGTGCGCGGGATTACAAGGCGGAAGTGGCTAAGCTTATCGATGTCTCCTCCTGCGTGGGCTGTAAAGCCTGCCAGGTGGCCTGCTCTGAGTGGAATGATATCCGCGACGAGGTGGGGCACTGCGTCGGGGTTTACGATAACCCGGCGGATCTGAGCGCCAAATCCTGGACGGTGATGCGCTTTAGCGAAACCGAACAGAACGGCAAGCTGGAGTGGCTGATCCGCAAGGATGGCTGTATGCACTGCGAAGATCCGGGCTGCCTGAAGGCGTGCCCGTCTGCCGGGGCGATTATTCAGTACGCCAACGGCATCGTCGACTTCCAGCAGGATAACTGTATCGGCTGCGGGTACTGCATCGCCGGGTGTCCGTTTAATGTCCCGCGTCTCAGTAAAGAGGACAACCGGGTCTATAAATGTACCCTGTGTGTGGACAGAGTCAGCGTTGGCCAGGAGCCGGCCTGCGTGAAAACCTGTCCGACTGGAGCGATTCATTTCGGCACCAAAAAAGAGATGCTGGACGTGGCCCAGGAACGGGTTGATAAGCTGAAAGCGCGCGGCTACGACAAAGCGGGGATCTATAACCCCGCGGGCGTCGGCGGTACGCATGTGATGTACGTTCTGCACCACAATGACCAGCCGGATCTGTATCACAATCTGCCGAAAGAACCGGCCATCGATACCTCGATTAACCTGTGGAAAGGCGCGTTAAAACCGCTCGCCGCGGCAGGCTTTATCGCCACCTTTGCCGGGTTGATTTATCACTACATTGGTATCGGGCCGAACAAAGAGGTGGATGACGACGAGGAGGAACATCATGAGTAAGTCAAAAATGATTGTGCGCACGAAGTTCATCGACCGCGCCTGTCACTGGACGGTGGTGATTCTGTTCTTTCTGGTGTCGCTGTCCGGGATTGCGCTGTTCTTCCCAACACTGCAATGGTTGACCGAGACCTTTGGTACGCCGCAGATGGGGCGCATTCTGCACCCGTTCTTCGGGGTGGTGATATTCGTGGCGCTGATGTTTATGTTTGTCCGCTTTGTGCATCACAATATTCCCGACAAACAGGATATTCCCTGGCTGAAAGGCATTGTGGAAGTGCTGAAAGGCAATGAGCATAAAGTCGCGAAAGTGGGCAAATACAACGCCGGACAGAAGATGATGTTCTGGACCATCATGAGCATGATCTTTGTGCTGCTGGTGACCGGGGTCATTATCTGGCGACCGTACTTTGCGCACCTGTTCCCGATGCAATTAGTGCGCTACAGCCTGCTGATCCACGCGACCGTCGCCATTATTTTGATTCATGCCATCCTGATCCATATGTATATGGCGTTCTGGGTGAAAGGGTCGATTAAAGGGATGATTGAAGGGAAGGTGAGTCGCCGCTGGGCGAAGAAACACCATCCGCGCTGGTATCGTGACGTAGAGCGTATGGAAGCGCAGAAAGAGAGTCGTGAAGGGATGAAATAAAAGCAGGTTTCCCCCGCTCCGGGCTACAGTTCGGAGCGGGTTTCCGGGAAATCATGTGTTGGTGATGAGCGCGTCTAATGCACCTGGTACATCCTGGCGTGCTAGCCGAAGATTGCACACAAAATCCTTATTGTTAATTTTCCTGTTATTTATGTTCGTCATCATGGGTGCATAAATAAGTAAAGATTCAAAATCAATATTAATACGTGGAACCAAATGGTTATGCCATGAAGCCAGGTTGTGATGACGCGCTAATGGCATGATTAGCCGGGTGGGAAGGTCATCGTAACAATCATGTTGAATAATCATGTAATAAGGAAGTTCCTTATTTGACTCCGCTGAAGGGTTTCGATAAACATTAAATTGGTTGAGCATTATATCACCCTGAAGAACTCATCATCGGTAATCGTTCCATGTTTCGCCACGAAGTCATTCATTGCACGAATGAATGACTGATGCTCTTCGGATGCACGGTCATGGTCAGTGAGGCGCGTTTTCTTCACGCGTTCTGGCGTCGTTAGTGTGCTGTAGGAAGTGTTATTTTTTCGGGGGTTTACTTTCATCTGTGGACTCCTTTTTTTGTGTGCCGTCATTATCAACCGCAAAGAATAAAAAACAATACCGATCCTCCTGGTAACTCAGGAATTGCGAGGCGGATTCCAGCATTAATAAAAACGCCCTCCGTTATTAAAGAGGGCGCGATGATTAAAAGCGGTCAGGAATAACGTTGAAGTTATGCGCGGTGGATTTAACTTTGCCAATTTTACGTTTTGGGAATTTAACTGGCTTAACCGGAATCTCTTCATAATGGATCTGCGACAGCAGGTGCGAAATGATATTTAGCCGCACGCGCTTTTTATCTTCCGAGTGGGCGACATACCACGGGGCCCAGTGGTTGTCGGTGGCGGCAAACATTGCATCGCGCGCCACGGTGTATTCATCCCAGCGGTTGTAGGATTTGATGTCCATCGGCGAAAGTTTCCAGGTTTTTCGCCCGTCGTTAACCCTGTCTTTCAGGCGTCGCTCCTGCTCCTCCGGTGTAACCTCCAGCCAGTATTTGAGCAGGATAATGCCGGATTCGACCATCGAGCGTTCAACCAGCGGCGTAGCTTCCAGGAACTTTTGCACCTGTTCTGCGGAGCAGAAGCCCATTACACGCTCGACGCCGGCGCGGTTGTACCAGCTGCGATCGAAAATGACGATCTCACCGGCGGCAGGCAGATGAGGTACGTAGCGCTGGAAATAGAGCTGGCTCTTTTCGCGCTCGGTCGGTGCCGGTAGCGCCACCACCCGGAAGACGCGCGGGCTGACGCGTTCGGTAATGGCTTTGATGGCGCCGCCTTTTCCCGCCCCGTCACGTCCTTCAAAAACAATACAAACTTTTAAGCCTTTACTCACCACCCACTGCTGCAGCTTAACCAGCTCGACGTGCAGTCGGCGCAGCTCTTTTTCGTACTCCTTTTCCTTCAGCGGGGTGGTTTTAGTGAGATCCACAACGGGTTTGCTTTTGTTTTTGTTTTTCTTTTTGTCGGCCATGGTGCGTTCCTTTATACGGGGTTCTGCCGGTTCAATGAGACGTAACACTTTGAAGTGTAATTGCGGGGCCGGTTGTTGGCGGAAAATATTCACTCCCTACCCGAAATAATGGATTAACGAGCCAGAAGGGCGATTTGAACTGGTTCACCCTGGAGGATTGTTCAATAATGCCGGTTGCAAATTTTTAACATGTGGTCGTGGTATGAAAAAGACGGTGTTTTCCTTAGCCCTGGGAACCTTTGGCCTGGGGATGGCGGAATTTGGCATTATGGGGGTGTTGACCGAGCTGGCGCGTGATACCGGGATCTCGATTCCTGCTGCCGGTAATATGATCTCGTTTTACGCCTTTGGCGTGGTGATTGGCGCCCCGATTGTGGCGCTTTTTTCAAGAAAGTTCTCACTGAAAACGACGCTGCTGTTTCTGGTGGCGATGTGCGCCGTCGGTAACGCCATTTTTACCTTCTCCGGGTCGTATTACTGGCTGGCGATAGGGCGACTCATTTCTGGATTCCCGCACGGAGCCATTTTTGGCGTTGGGGCGATAATCCTCTCTAAAATAGCCCCACCGGGAAAAGTCACGCTGGCGGTGGCGGGGATGATTGCTGGTATGACGTTTGCCAACCTGCTAGGTGTGCCGCTCGGTACCTGGCTGGGGCACGAATTTAGCTGGCGATATACCTTCTTCCTGATCACGATCTTCGACGCGCTGGTGATCCTGTCGGTGCTGATGTGGGTGCCAAACCTCCACGATCAATCGGCCGCCCGATTAACGGAGCAGTTCCACTTTCTGAAGAAACCCGAGCCGTGGCTGATTTTTGCGGCAACCATGTTTGGCAACGCAGGTGTGTTTGCATGGTTCAGCTTTGTGAAGCCGTTTATGGTCAACGTCTCGAGCTTCTCCGAAGGGCTGATGACGGCGATCATGATGCTGATGGGGCTCGGCATGGTGCTGGGTAATCTGCTCAGCGGCAAACTGTCGGGGCGTTTTAGCCCGCTGCGCATCGCAGCCATTACCAATATGGTGATTGTCGCCTCGCTGCTGCTGCTTTTTGCCGTTGGTGAAATAAAAATGGCTTCGCTGGCGATGGGATTTATCTGCTGTACCGGGCTGTTTGCGCTCTCTGCGCCGCTGCAAATTCTGCTGCTGCAAAATGCGAAAGGGGGCGAACTTCTGGGCGCGGCGGGCGGCCAGATGGCGTTCAATCTGGGCAGTGCGATTGGCGCTTATTTCGGCGGGATGATGATTACCCTCGGCTTTAGCTGGAGCTATGTCACGCTGCCGGCGGCGCTGCTTTCCTTCTCTGCGATGTCTTCGCTGTTGCTGTATGGCTATCTGCAGGCCAAACGGATACAGGCTAACGCTCGCGCGCTAGCCTGAGTGTTGTCAGGTGAGTGCCGGTTCGCCGAGGGTCAACATCAGGCGGTTGGCCCAGGCAAAGAAGGCAGCGGACTGCACCAGGTCGAGTTGTTCTAAGGTATCGAGTTCCTGTTTATCCAGGGCCGACAGATGCAGCGGCGTTGCGGCGGGTGGGGTGACCGACAGCGCCGCCGCAAACGCAATTTCCGCCTGCCAGCGTGCAGAGTGCCCCTCACCCAGCGACTGCCCCGGCTGGACTGCCAGCAGCGCGTCCACCGCATCATTCTCTTTCAATAACTGGCTGGCTTTACGGGCATGAACCGAGGCGCAATAAATGCAGCCGTTGATCTTGCTGGTCACCGTGGCGGCCAGTTCGCGTTCGGCGCGCGGTAAACCGCCTGACGTGTAAAAAATTCCTTTGTCGGTGAGCGTGCGCTGCTCAAGAACCGGCAGATTACGCCCCAGCAGGCGGAAATAGTCTGAATCGGTATGGCCGAATTTCGCCAGAATCGCCTGCTCGTCGGCGGAATATTCCGCCAGCGGTTTTGACGCCAGCCACGGCTCCCAGTCCAGCTCCTGCCGGGTGAACTGCACCGGAGCGCGACTGCCGCTTTTGGTGACGGGCGCGGTGTGCCACTTTCCGGCGACCACCGGGGTATCGCTGGCGACAACCGGTTTGTCATTCAGTAAACGCAGCCCAACGATCAGGCGGCTCTGGAAGCTGACAAACGCGATCAGCTGCGCCAGGGTCACAATCCCTTCCTGACTCCAGCCCGCCAGGGTGAGCGCATTCAGCGCGCCGGGCGTCGCCTCGACCGGAGAAAAGGTCAGCACCCGGGCAAAGGCCAGGGCCGGCGTCAGGCGCAGCGAGGTCGGATCGGCCAGACCAAACCCGGCGTAGTGCGCGGCCAGCGCATCAGCGTTATGCCATTTGGCCACTTTGGCCGCCACCGCAAAGCGCTCGTCCAGCGCAAAATCCGCATCCTGCTGGCTGAACAGCGTTTCATAGCTTCCCTGTGCGTGACGGGTAGCCGCCTCGCGGGTGCGTCGCGCCTGTTCCAGCGGGGAACCGGGTACGATCTCCGCCAGTTCGGCGAGAATATCCAGACTTAAAGCCATAGTGACTCCTTAAAGAAGATGAGGGGCGATCTGCTCTGCGATTAACTCTATCGAACGTAATGTGTCCTGATGCGACGGCTCAACGGAGTGCACCTGGAACGAAATGTCGGTGGCGCGGGTCAGCACGGAATCCCGCTGCAGCGAAGCGAGCACCGTCTGCGGCGCGCCGATATGGGCGTCGAACTGATGAATATAATCCGTGACAGTGTCACCTGTGAGTGCGTGTCCGGCTGCGCGATGCTGCTGTGCCTGGCGGGTTAAACCGGCTTCTGCCACCTTCAGCGCATAAGCGTCGCTATCGGCCACAAAGGCGGTGCGCGAGGCCAGAATACGCGGGGCCACGCCGGACGGCAGCGCATCCAGATAGGCATCGATAATCGGGTTCTGGATCGCATCAAGTGTCAGGGAAAGATTGTCCGCCGGACGCGGCTGAGTGCGGGAGAGCATCAGCCCGTGGCCCTGCTGCGCGGCACGTACTGCGCCCTCGATAGAGAAGGTGGCGATCCAGACTCGCTCGGCCAACTGCGGGGCGGGCGGATAGAGATGATTGTCCGGATGGGTCAGGGAATCCCCGCGCCAGGCACTGTGGATCAGATGCAGGTGATCGGCAAAGGTTGCCGCCCGCTCGTTAATGGTCAACCCGAACGGTAAGAACGAAGTCGGGGTGCCGCCGGAACCAAACCCCACTTCCAGCCGCCCGTCGGCCAGCAGATCCAGCACTGCCGTGTCTTCCGCCACCCGGAGCGGGTTTTCCAGCGGCAGGGTGATGATGGCAGTGCCCAGGCGAATGCTCGTGGTGTGCGCCGCCACGTGGGCGAGGAACACCAGCGGCGACGGCAGGCCGCCTTCGTGCTCGTGGAAGTGGTGCTGCGCGATCCACGCGCTGTCAAAACCGTAGCGCTCGGCGTGGCGGATCTGCTCTGTTGCCAGGCGATAGCGTTCTTTGGCTGGCGCATCGTCCAGCAGGCGGGTAAAGAAACCCAGACGTTTACGCGTCATGCGTACTCCTCCGTAAGGGGTGAAAAATGGGGAATGGCGGCGATCAGCTCGCGGGTGTAGTCATCCTGCGGCGCGGCAAACAGCGTATCGACGGCGCCGTGTTCAACGACTTTGCCGCTGCGCAGCACCGTCACGCTGTGGGCAATTCGCCGGACGGTCGCCAGATCGTGAGTGATAAACAGATAGGTCAGTCCCAGCTGCTGCTGTAGCTGCTGGAGCAGGGCGAGGATCTGCGCCTGTACGGTAACGTCCAGCGCCGAGGTGGCTTCATCCAGCACCAGAATGGTCGGCTCCAGGATCAGCGCCCTGGCAATGGCAACGCGCTGGCGCTGGCCGCCGGAGAGTTCCCGCGGGGTGCGGGTTAATAGCTCGGGCGGCAGAGCCACCCGCCGGGTGACGCTCTCCACTCTAGCTGCGCGCTCGGCTTTGCTGAGGGGGGCAAAGTTCTTCAGCGGCTCTTCTATTATCTGGAACAGCGTCTGGCGCGGATCGAGCGAGGCAAACGGGTTCTGATAGACGAACTGGATCTTCTGTCGCAGCTGGCGGCGCGCCTCGTGGCTGAGGCTGGTGGCATTGATATCATCGATGTTCACCTGTCCGCTGTCGGCCTGCTCAAACCCCAGTAAAATGCGGGCAAGGGTGGTTTTACCGGAGCCCGATTCCCCGACCAGCGCATGGGTGCTGCCGCGCTGCACGACAAAGCTGACGTTATCCAGCGCCTGCAGCTGGTGGCCTTTGCCCAGCGCAAAACGTTTGCTGATCCCGATAGCCTGAATGGCGGGCGAGGCCAGCGGGCGGCCCGACACCGGGGTGATGGTTACGCGTTGACCCTGCACATCACTCAGCAGCTGGCGGGTATAGGCGTGCTGCGGGGCGCGCACCACGTCAGCGGTAGCGCCGTGCTCCTGTACCTCGCCGTTGCGGAACACCAGCAGACGGTCGGCACGCTGGGCGGCAAGAGCCAGGTCGTGGGTGACAAAAAGCACCGCCGTGCCGGATTCCCGGCGCAGCACGTCCAGCAGATCCAGAATGCGCTTTTGCACCGTCACATCCAGCGCGCTGGTCGGTTCATCGGCGATGATCAGATCCGGGCGCAGGGCGATGGCGATGGCAATCAAAACCCGCTGTTTCATACCGCCGGAGAGCTGATGCGGGAACTGCTTCATCCGCTGTTCCGGGTGGCTCAGGCCCACTTTACTTAACAGCGCCAGCACCTGCTGTTCGCACTCTGCTTTATCAATTTTTTGATGAAGGCGCAGGATTTCGCCCACCTGAGCGCCGACGGTTTTCACCGGATTGAGGGAGTTACCCGGATCCTGCGGTACCAGGCTGATACGAGCCCCGCGCAGGCTGTCGAGTCGTTTTGCCGACCACTGGCTCAGATCTTCGCCGTTCAGACGGATACTGCCCCCGTCGCGACGGGCGTTATCCGCCAGCAGGCCGATAATCGCCTGCGCGGTGGTGGTTTTTCCCGAGCCGGATTCACCCACAAAGGCCAGCATCTCGCCGCGCCCGAGAGTAAAGCTGACGTTATGCACCACTTCGCGCCACTCGCGGCCCGAACGGTAGCTGAGGGTGAGGTTTTCAACAGACAGAACGGTCATGGGCGACCTCCGCTTAACTGACGACTGATCCGGTTGGTGGCAAGCACCACGGCGATCACTACCAGACCGGGGAACGTGGTCAACCACCAGGCGGTTGAGAGATAGTTACGCCCTTCGGCAATCAGCAGGCCCCATTCCGGGATCGGCGGCGGGGTGCCGTAACCGAGGAAGCTCAGCGTCGACAGGGCCAGAATGGCCTGACCAAACTGCAGGGTGGCAAAGGCCAGCACCGCGGTCAGGGAGTTGGGCAGAATATGCCGCCACAGCACCGACCAGAAGGTGCCCCCGCTGCCAAACGCCGCTTCGACATAATCGGTGTGGCGAATGCGCACCACTTCCCCGCGTGCCAGGCGGGCAAAGCTGGCGATAGACGCCACCCCGACGGCGAGGGCGGCATTCAGGGTCCCAAAACCGAGGAGAATGATGACCGTCAGCGACAATAGCAGCGACGGGATGGCGAGCAGGACATCCACCAGTCGCATCAGCACCGACTCCACGCGTCCGGCAAAGGCACCGGCAATGACCCCGATGGCGGTGCCGATGACAAGCCCCATTGCCACGGCTACCAGCGCGGCGCTCAACGAGTGCGATGCGCCATAGACGATACGGGTATAGACATCGCGCCCCAACTGGTCGGTGCCGAGCCAGTATTCGGCCTGCGGTGCCAGCCGCTGCGCCCCGGCAATACCCTCAACCGGGCTAAAGTGGGTAAACAAGCCCGGCGCAATGGCCGCCAGCGCGGCAACTACAATCACGGCCCAGGCCAGCCATAACCCCGGCTGCCCGCGTAAGCCACGCCAGGCAGGCACACGCCTGCGCGCCGCGGCGGCATAATCGACAAGGCTCATGCAGCACCTCCGGTTACGGTTTGCAGGCGGGGATCGAACAACGGCATCAGCAGATCCACCAGCAGATTAATCAGCACAAAGCCAAGGGCCGAAATCATCACCACCGCCTGCAGCACGGCGATATCCTGGTTATTGACCGCCTGCTGGGTCAGCATTCCCAGCCCGCTGCGGCCAAACACGGTTTCGGTGATCAGCGCCCCGGCAATCAGTTCGCCCAGCAGCAGACCGGCGATATTCAGTACCGGAAGTAGCGCATTGCCGGTAACGTGCCGCCAGAGCACGGCGGTTTCGCTCAGCCCTTTGGCCCGGGCTACCGCGACAAACGGCTGGGCGGCGACCTGGTCCAGGCTGCGCATCAGGATCTGCGCCAGCGGGGCGGAGATCGGAATGGCGACGGTGATAATTGGCAGGATCAGGCCCTGCAGCGGCGAAGGGTTAATCACCGGGATCAGCCGCAGCTGGAACGAGAACAGCTGAATCAGGGCAATCCCGAGCCAGAAGGTCGGCAGGGAGATAAACAGCACCGGCAGGGACTGAATGGCGTTGCTCAGCCAACGCAGTCCCGGCAGGCGTGAGGCCAGCGCCAGCGTAAATGCCAGCACTACCGCCAGAATAAAAGCGGGCAGCGCCAGGCTCAGGGTATCCGGCAGGTTGGTGGCGATAAGCTCGCTGACCGCGACACCCGCCTGCAGCGAGAAACCAAAATCACCGTGCAGCATCGCCCCCAGCGTATGCAGATACTGCTGCCACAGCGGGCTGTCTGCCCCGTAGGCGATGCGCATCTCTTCGATTTGCGCCGGGCTGAGGCCCAGATCCGGGTTCTGGAACTTAATCAGGACCGCATCACCCGGCAGGACCTGCAGCAGCAGGAACGACAGGGTAAACGCGGCCCACAGCACCAGCAGTCCCAGCCCGGCGCGTTGCAGCAGATAGCGGCTCATGGTTGCCCCCTTAGTGTTTCGCGATCCACGCCCCGTAGAACGACGGGCGACCGACGGCTTCAAAACTGACCCCTTTCAGCCACGGCGCACCGGCAAACACCTGTGGCTCTTCAAAGATTGGGATCACGTAGGCGTTATCCAGCAGATAGCGCTGGGCGTCGCCGGTCAGCTGGAGCCGCTTCTGCGGGTCCACTTCGGCGGAGATATTCACCAGCAGCGCGTTGAGCTTGTCGTCGCTAAAGCCCTTGACCTTGTCGCTGGAGCCGCCTTTTTGCAGCAGGGCATCGCGGTTGGCCGGGTAGAACATGCTTTTCACCACGTCCGGGTCGGCGCGGCCCACTTCCGAGACAGTGAGTGGTGTTTTCAGCGGGTCGAGGTTATCGAGGGTGCGGCTGCCCGCATCTCCGGCTTTGACGCTCAGCGCCACGCCGACCTGGCGCCACTGCTGGGCGACCAGCTGCAATACCTCTTTATTCTGCGGCTGCGGAAGGGATTCATAGATGGTCAGGGCCAGACGCTGGCCGTCTTTGGCTCGTATCCCGTCGCTGCCCGCTTTCCAGCCTGCCTCATCCAGCAGGGCGCTGGCTTTGGCTGGGTCGAAGGTCAGTTTGTCACTCAGATCGACATAGCCTGCGGCAGAGTTAGCGAGTACCGATTTGGCCTGCGGATAATTAGGCGAGAACAGGGTCTCGACGACCTGCTTCGCATTGGTGGCGTGCAACAACGCCTGACGCACCCGTACGTCGGCCACCAGCGGGTTATCCGGGCGGAAGCTGATGCTGTCGTTCACGCCGCGGGTGGGGGCGGCGTAGATTTTATATCCCTGGTCGGTGGCCTGTTTTTCGTCATAGGCCTGCACCTGGCGGATAAAGTCGGCCTGTCCGGCCAGCAGCGCGCCGACCCTGACGCTGTCTTCCGGGGTAACCAGATAGGTAATGCCCTCCAGATTAGCCGGACCCTGCTGGGCGAGGTTTTTCGGTCCCCAGGCGTAGTCTTTACGCGCCTGCAGGTTCACTTCACGCCCCAGCTTTTCGTCCTTCACCACGAACGGGCCGGAGCCGATGATATGCCGGGCATCACCCAGCTCTTCAAAGTTGCGTTTCAGGGTGCTCAACGACACCAGCCCGGAGCCGATGGTGGCGGTGCCCTGTAAAAAGCCCGGTGACGGTTTCTTGAAGTAGAACTTCACCGTCAGCGGGTCGATCACTTCGCTGCGATCGTAGTTGTTGATCACTTCCGACACCGGCAGGCGCTGGGCTTTGTTGCCCTGGCCGTAGGTATCAAAGTTTTTTGCCACCGCGCTGGCATCCAGCGGCGTGCCGTCAGAGAACGTCACGCCAGGGCGAAGTTTAAAGGTGTATTCGGTTTTATCGGCGTTGGTGGTCCAGCTCTCGGCGATCCACGGCTCGACCTGTAAGGTTTCCGGGTTCTGCCAGGTAAGCTTGTCGGTGATCTGATTCAGAATGCCGCCGTTCGGATAGAATCCGCCCGCCGGGGGATAGAGGTTGGTGTGTGCCTGTTGTTCCAGATAGACCAGCGTGCCGCCTTTAACGGGCGTCTCTGCGGCCCAGACTGTGGTTGCTGCAACGATCAGCGCCGTCAGCAGCGGCAGGCGAAATGGGGTTTGCATGGTGAATTCCTTTGTTATCTTCTTGTTAGCGTCGGATTCATCATCAGACGGCGCAGAAAACAAAGGAACAAAGGAATTGAGCTAAGGATTGCCGGAAAGTGCAAATAAAAACCGCGCCAGAAGCGGCGCGGTTAGCGGGGGACTAGACAAATTTCGCCAGCGGATCGGCGGCCGCAAAGGCCACGGCGCGGTCGGCTGCCGGGGGATAAATCAGCTCGTTGGTGATGGCGATTTTGATTTTCTTCGCCTCATCACGCACGGATTTGACCTCCTGTTCCCAGCCTTCGGTATACACCGCGCCCCAGGCACCCAGATCGAGGCAGGTCACGTAGTTCACCTGACGGTACGGATAAGGTTCTACGTTCAGCAAGCTGGCTGCGGCGTTGTGGCCGGCAAACTTGCCTAACTGAATGGCGTGCTGGCAGGTCATCAGAGCGGTGTTGCCCAGATCGTCGGTTTTGGCGTGTGCCATGTCGCCGGTGGCGTAAATGTCCGCCTGAGCCGGAACCTGCAGGCTTGCGTTAACCTTCAGACGGCCCTGACTGTCGCGTTCGCCGTCAATCTGCTCACTCAGGGAATGGGCTTCTACGCCTGCGGTCCAGACCACGGTTAACGCGTCAATCCGCTCGCCATTTTTCAGCGTCACGCCGCTGGCATCGATGGCTTCAATTTCACTGTTCAGACGCCATTCAACGCCCAGTTCGTCGCTTGCCGCTTCGATGGTGCTGCGCAGGGCTTCACTGTAACGGCCACCGATCGCTGCACCGCGTTCAACTACGATTACTTTGGTCTCTGTATCATCGCCAAAGCGAGCGCGGAGACGGGCAGGAAGTTCGGTAGCCAGTTCAATGCCGGTAAATCCACCGCCGCAAACCACCACGGTGTTACGCGCAGCCGAGGCAGGGCGCGTCACCAGTGAATCGAGGTGCTTTTCGAAAACTTGCGCCGATTCTAACTGGTCGATATCAAATGCATGCTCTGCCAGGCCTGCAATGGGCGGACGGCGGGTCTGGCTGCCGGTGGCTAGCACCAGACGATCATAAGTTGCCGGAACGGTGCCGCCGTGAGGATCGCGATACCAGACAATTTTCTCTTTAGCATCAATGCGTTCAGCATCACCGGCGATAAATTCAATATTCAATTCAGCAAACAGATCGCTTAATGGTGCGACAAATCCCGCCACCTGTTCTTCATAAAACCGCGGGCGAACACGCAGTTCAGCGCGCGGGGCCAGCACGGTAATGCGCAGGTCATTGCACCCCTCGATATCGGCCACGCGTGCGGCGCTCACCGCTGCCCACATCCCGGAAAAACCGCTGCCCACAATTAAAATTTGCTTCTTCATCTTCGATCCTTTTGCTCGTCAGGCCGTGTGTCTGACATAACTGCAACTATACTTGTCGTAGTTAACTGCGACAAGATCTTTCTGAGTCAAAAAAATGTTCAATGCTAAAACAAGGGCTTAAATGAAAGGTGGGGAGCGGCGTTTTTATATCTTAGCAAACATGGCTATAATGACCCCGAACAGAAAATTCGGAGTCAAAGATGGCCTTTTACAGTTCCGGTGTGGAATACGGCATTCACAGCCTGATGTCGATGGTGGATGCGAAAGGTAACGATCGTGAGATGAGCGTCAGGGAGCTGGCGGCATTACAGGGGGTACCTTATGACTACCTGGGCAAGATCTTCACGCGTTTGTCGCGTGCCGGGTTGGTAACCAGCACAGAAGGCAAGGGGGGCGGCTTTAAACTGGCGCGCCCGGCTGAACTGATCACCGTGCTGGATGTGGCGCATGCCATTGATGGTGAAAAGAATATGTTTGAGTGCCGGGAAATACGCCAGAGACTGGCGGTCTTTGATGAAACTCCGCCTGCGTGGGTCTGTGATGGCCCGTGCGGCGTGCGCTCGGTAATGGACAGCGCCCAGCAGCGGATGGAAGAGGAGCTGGCCCGCCATACCATTCTCGACCTCGCGCGCAAAATGTTCCGCAAGGCGCCGGATACGTTTCAGATTGAGGTGCAGGAGTGGATTTCAGATCGGCGGAATTCCACTCCCTCGCTGTGAGGGAGTGGCGGTTAACGATTATTTAGAACGAAAATCAATCACCATACGGCCACGGATTTGGCCTTGCTCCATCTCTTTAAAGATGGCGTTGATGTCCCCCAGCGGACGCAGGGCCACTTTCGGCACCACTTTGCCTTCGGCAGCAAACTGGAAGGCTTCGGTCAGATCCTGACGGGTGCCCACCAGTGAGCCCACCACCTGAATGCCGTCCAGCACCAGACGCGGGATATCCAGGCTCATCGCTTCCGGCGGCAGGCCGACGGCCACCACACGGCCACCGGCGCGCACCGCATCGACGGCTGAATTGAAGGCTGCTTTCGCCACCGCAGTAACCACCGCCGCATGCGCACCGCCGGTTTTTTCCTGAATAAATTTAGCAGCATCGTCAGTGCGGGAATTCACCACCAGATCGGCACCCATGCTGGTGGCCAGCTTCAGCTGTTCATCGTTGACGTCGATGGCGATCACTTTGGCATTGAACACGTTTTTCGCGTATTGCAGCGCGAGGTTACCCAGCCCGCCGAGACCGTAAATGGCGATCCACTGGCCCGGTTTAATCTCAGAAATTTTCACTGCTTTATAGGTGGTCACCCCGGCGCAGGTGATGCTACTGGCCGCGGCGGAATCCAGCCCGTCCGGCACTTTAACCGCGTAATCGGCGGTGACGATGCACTCTTCTGCCATGCCGCCATCAACGGAATACCCGGCGTTTTTCACGGTGCGGCAGAGCGTTTCATTGCCGGAGTTGCAGTATTCACAGTGGCCGCAGCCTTCGAAGAACCACGCCACGCTTGCGCGGTCACCTGGCTTGAGCGAGGTGACGCCCGGCCCAACCTCCTGCACTACGCCAACCCCTTCGTGGCCGAGGATCACCCCGGTCTTATCGCCAAAATCGCCGTTTTTAACGTGAAGATCGGTGTGGCATACGCCACAGCACTCCATCTTCAGCAGCGCTTCGCCATGCTTCAGAGCGCGTAAGGTTTTCTCGGTCACTTCTACCTGATGGTCTTTGGTTACGACAGCAGCTTTCATATGTTTCTCCATTTTCATGATGAGGATCTGCAAGGCAGACAGGGCATGTAACACACGGGAAATACTCCTTAAGGATTAATTTTTTTAATGCGTTGTGCAAGGCCGGAGCAACATAATGTAATAATTTAATTAGAATTTGTTGTTTCCATCACCCCTCTAAATAGTAATGTCATCAATGATTGTGTGGTGATTATTTCTGTAGCAAATGCGTCATGTTTCTGACATTTCAAAGCCGTAAGGTGTGCTCTTCTCAATAACCGAAGAGTTAAAAAGACAATGCATCTGGTAAAAAAACTTCTCGCAGTGAGCGTTCTCCTGTCCGCTTCCGTGCAGGCGCAAAACATCCTCGATTTCCCTCAGCCTGGCAATAACCCGGAAGAGTTTTATGCCGTCACCGAAATTCCGGCGGGAGGGATTATCAAATATGAAACCGATGCCAAAACCGGCTTTATAATTGCCGACCGTTTCCAGTCGATGCCGGTTGCCTATCCCGCTAATTATGGTTCATTGACGCAGTCTCTGGCGGGGGATGGCGATCCATTGGACGTGGTGTTTTACACCCGTGCCCCGATGGCCCCAGGCACGCTGATTAAACTGCGCGCCATTGGCGTGCTGAAGATGATCGACGGCGGTGAGAAGGACGACAAAATTGTCGCCGTTCCGGCCAGCAAAATTGACCCGACCTATGACGACATTAAAGAGCTGAGCGATCTGCCGAAGATTGAGCAGCAGCGACTGGAAGCCTTCTTCCGGGTGTATAAACAGCTGCCGGAAGGGCGTAAATCGGTGGAGCTGAACGGCTTTAACGATGCCGCCAGCGCTAAGCAGGAAATCAAACAGGCATGGGATGCCTGGAAAACCAAACAGCCCCAGTAATAACCGGCCCGGCGGGGTTTACCGCCGGGCACTGGCTTACAGCTGCGCGCTGAGCGCAGCAATTTCCTCCCGCCACTGCGCCTGCAGCTGCGGCTTCTGATGCTTAGGCTTACGCAACTGGTCTTCTTCCAGCAGTGCTTCCAGTTGAATTAACCGCTCCAGCAGATCGTCTGCGATGTCTTTACGTTTATTCTCGACTGTCGAAACCGGCACGGTATTCAGCACGCTGCCATCACGCAGACGGGCAAATACCGCATCGGCATCGTGCCATTCACTCAGCTTGCCGTCCTCAATCAGCCAGAAACGGTTGCAGCTCTGGCTGATGAGCTGCCTGTCATGGCTGACCAGCAGTACGCCGCCGGTAAACTGTTGCAGGGTTCCGGCCAGCGCCTCTTTGCCCTCCATATCCAGATGGTTAGTCGGTTCATCCAGCATCAGCAGGCTGTAGCGGGCGAGCGTCAGGCCGATAAACAGTAGCCGCGAACGTTCGCCCCCGCTGAGGGTGTTGACCCGTTGTCCATGACGCCCCCAGCCGAATCCGGCGCTGATTAACGCCATCTTGCGCACCTGGGGATCGGGGGCAAACGGCTCAAGGGCGTCACTCAGCGTGGCGTCATCCGCCAGCTGGTGCAGCGTCTGGTCGTAATAGCCGAGCGTGGCGCGCGGATGGATGTTCAATCCGGCGCCGTCGCTGTTGCCGATAAACTGCTGCCAGATAAGCTTCATCAGGGAGGATTTCCCGCAGCCGTTGCGCCCGACAATCGCCACCCGGTCGCCGCTTTTCATCCGCATGTTGTGCATCGTGAACAGCGCGGGCAGGCACGGCGCGGGCGGCACGTCGAGAATGTCTACCTCCAGCAGGCGGTTGGCGGGCAGCGCCTCGCCGCGCAGGGTCAAGGTCCACGGGCTGCCGGCGGTGAGCGAAGTCTGGCTCTCTTTCAGTCGTTCGACCTGCTTTTCCATCTGTTTGGCTTTACGGGCCAGATCTTCGTTGTCGTAGACTTTTCCCCATGTGGCCAGCCGTTTAGCGCTAACGGTGACCCGGTCGATCTCCTTTTGCTCGGCTTTACGGCGTAGGGCATCGCTTTCATCTTTCGCCATCAGCGCCTGACGCGCGTGGGTACAGGGAAGGGCGAAGGCGTGCAAGGTTTTGTCGCGCAGGATCCAGCTGCCGTTCGTCACCGCATCCAGCAGCTGCCGGTCGTGGGAGACCAGCACAAAGCTGCCAGACCAGTTCTGCAAAAACTGCTCCAGCCACAGCAGAGTGGGCAGATCGAGGTGGTTGCTGGGTTCATCCAACAGCAGCAAATCCGGCTGGTGGATGAGGGCGCGCGCCAGCAGCAGGCGAGTATGCTGTCCGCCGCTGAGGGTCGCCGATTGCAGCCCGGTGTCGGCAACGGAAAAGCCCATTCCGGCCAGCAAGGATTCAGCCCGCCAGCGCAGGCTCTCGCGCTCGGCCACCGGCAGCTGCGCCAGGACCGCGTCGAGCATGGTCAGGGGATAGACAGATTCCGGGAGGTGCTGTTCCACCCTTGCCATCAGGCAGTGTCCGGCCAGCGCTACCGTCCCGGATGCCGGGGTATCGGTGCCGTCGAGGATCTTCAGCAGGGTACTTTTGCCGCAGCCGTTATCGCCAAGCAGACCAATGCGGTCGCCTTTTTTCAGGGTAAAAGTGAGGTCGTTAAACAGGGTGTCGAAGGCGGTATCAACACGCAGGAATTGTGCAGTCAGTAGTGTGCTCATTTGCTTACTCAAGAGTTGCAGGCATAGAAATGCCTCGTCAATCATCGCTGACGATAACCCGGTAAGCCCGAGAGAAGGGATTGTCTTAGGTGTCTTCGCTCAAGCCGAAGTTATCGCAGCACGAAACCGATAACGCTTGAGCAGGTGCGATCACCAAGGTGAAGTGAAATATCAAAAATTTCACAGCACAGCATAATTAGCCTCCTTATAAATTTGTCTGATTTTTGGATTTAAGGAGTGTAGCGGGGAATGGGAAGTTCGACAAGGGAAGGGCGTATCCGGACACCTGGGGCGGCGTAATTGTTTTTTATCTGCACTGCCGGTTAGTTAAAATAAAAATTGCTTATTAATGCTGGTCGTGCATTAATGAAACCTTAGTCGCAATACGCAAACAAACGTAAAAGATTTTTCTTAGACGTCCTCATGACCTGGCGCTATCGCTGATATCCCCTCCCTTTGAGTCCATACGCTTAATTCCCTACGTTTATTACTCACGCTAAAATTTATAAATCTTCAACAGGAGTCCGTATGTCCGCAAGAATTAAAGGTCTGGTTAAATGGTTTAAAGATGATAAAGGTTTTGGTTTTATCTCTCCGCTGGATGGCAGTAAAGATGTTGCAGTTCATTTCTCTGCCTTTGAAGGGGATAACTTAAAAACACTTTTTGAAGGCCAAAAGGTTGAATTTTCTATCCGCAGCGGTGACAAAGGTCCTGCTGCTGCCAGTGTAATACTTTGCGACAAATAAACAGCGATGGGTTGCGATAAACCTAATCGGAGAACGGCTGGGCAAGCGATGTTTCGCTGTCAGTTAAGATTGCCAAATGATTCGTTTCCAGAACTTATTCATCCGTCTCATTTGGCAAGCGCTGGCGTTTTAAATTCGTTGTGTTGATTTGAATAAAGTACTGCAGTACGGGCAGACAAGTTGCGCCCCTTTTTGTACGCGACTGAAGCTATGTTCAGAATCTTTTGAACAGCTTGGGCATGGGCATTTAACTAAGTGATTACGACGGGCTTGCGTGTTTTTACGTCCGGACATAGGCATCTCCTGATTTAAGGGAGGGTTACCTTACACGTTTGATCAGCATGATGCTTGTTTTTTTATTTTCACTGCACCAGGTCTGCCTTGATACGACACGCTTTTATCCGTCATATAGCCATCCGGGTGGTTAAGCGGTTAAAATAAACAAAGATAAACATTGTGCAATTAATTTCTTTGTGTCTTAATGATTCATCGGTTTGGAAAGCAGACCTTATGAAAGCAGTTTTAGTAAAGCAGTCCTCAGTTCAAGTGTTATCAGTCGATACCCTTCTTCATGAGCCTCCTCCTATAGTGCCAAATAAGTAACTCTAAAAAAACAGGCCATCACAGCCGCATTTAAGTGGCTCATTAATTAAGGAAGTATCTATGTCTAACAAAATGACTGGTTTAGTAAAATGGTTTAACGCTGATAAAGGTTTTGGCTTTATCACTCCTGACGACGGCAGCAAAGATGTATTCGTGCATTTTTCTGCTATTCAGAGCGACAACTTTAAGACACTTGATGAAGGACAGAAAGTTTCCTTCACCATTGAAAGTGGCGCGAAAGGCCCTGCAGCCGGAAACGTCTCAGCGCTGTAATATGCGCTAATTATCATCTAAGCTTACAATTGCGATGAAGACAATAGTCTGAGCAGCTAAGCGAAATTGATAATAAAAAAACCCGCCTTGTGCGGGTTTTTTTATTATCTGGACCTGGGGCTAGATAGAGGTCCGACGGTAGTTGCGGTATTCCGGTTTCCAGAAGTTCTCGTCAATTGCCTGCTGCAACGCGTCGGCAGAGGTTTTCACCGCCACGCCCTGCTGCTGGGCCATTTTGCCGACCGCAAAGGCGATGGCTTTCGAGACAATATGAATGTCCTTCAGCTCCGGCAGCACCAGGCCTTCGCCGTTGTTTACCAGCGGCGAGTGTTTGGCCAGCGTTTCACTGGCGGACATCAGCATCTCATCGGTAATACGCGATGCCCCGGAGGCGATCACACCGAGGCCAATTCCCGGGAAGATATAGGAGTTGTTGCACTGGGCGATCGGGTAGGTTTTATCCTTCCATACCACCGGCGCAAACGGGCTGCCGGTGGCGACCAGCGCATTGCCTTCGGTCCAGGTGATGATGTCCTGTGGGGTCGCTTCAACGCGGGAGGTTGGGTTTGAGAGCGGCATCACAATCGGGCGGGCACAGTATTTGTGCATCTCGCGGATGATCTCTTCGGTAAACAGCCCGGTCTGGCCGGAGACGCCAATCAGGATATCCGGCTTCACGTTGCGCACCACGTCCAGCAGGGAGAGTACTTCGCTGTCGGTGTCCCAGTTTTTCAGGTTGTCGCGCTTTTGCACCAGCTTGTTCTGGAACGGGAGCAGGTTTGGCATCGCATCGGTCAGCAGGCCGAAGCGGTCAACCATGAACACCCGCGAGCGTGCCAGATCTTCGCTTAAGCCTTCGCGCTGGGTCTGGGCGATGATCTGTTCGGCGATCCCGCACCCGGCAGAGCCGGCACCCAGGAAAACGATTTTTTGATAGCTCAGCTGGTTGCCCGCTGCACGGCTGGCCGCAATCAGCGTGCCGACGGTCACGGCGGCGGTGCCCTGAATATCGTCATTGAAGGAGCAGATCTCGTCGCGATAGCGGTTCAGCAGCGGCATGGCGTTTTTCTGCGCGAAGTCTTCAAACTGCAGCAGCACGTTCGGCCAGCGCTGTTTAACCGCCTGGATAAAGTCATCGACGAACTGGTAATACTCTTCGTCGGTAATGCGCGGGTGACGCCAGCCCATGTACAGCGGATCGTTGAGCAGCTGCTGGTTATTGGTCCCGACGTCCAGCACCACCGGCAGGGTATATGCCGGGCTGATGCCGCCACAGGCGGTATACAGGGACAGTTTGCCAATTGGAATACCCATCCCGCCGATCCCCTGGTCGCCCAGGCCAAGAATACGTTCCCCGTCGGTCACCACGATCACTTTGATGTTGTGGTTGGGCACGTTCTGCAGGATGTCGTCCATGTTGTGACGATCGGCCCACGAGATAAACACCCCGCGCGAACGGCGATAAATTTCGGAGAAGCGTTCGCAGGCGGCCCCAACGGTCGGGGTGTAGATCACCGGCATCATCTCGTCGAGATGGTTTTCCACCAGGCGGTAGAAGAGGGTTTCGTTGGTGTCCTGGATGTTGCGCAGGTAGATGTGCTTATCGATTTCGGTTTTAAAGCCCTGATACTGGATCCACGCGCGCTCTGCCTGTTCCTCGATGGTTTCCACCACTTCCGGCAGCAGTCCCAGCAGGTTAAAGCTGCTGCGCTCTTCTTTACTGAAGGCGCTGCCCTTGTTCAGCAGGGGGAATTCCAGCAGCACGGGCCCGGCATAAGGGATGTAAAGGGAACGGTTGGTTTTCGCTTTGTTGTCCATGTCACTCACTTAAATTTAAAAATCCATCCCTGGCACTGCTATTAATCATCGTCGGGGGGGCGCTATCAGGGAGGCGTCAGGCGGGTAGTATAAAGGAGGTGATTGTTAAAAACCGCAACATGCAAAAAAAACACCATCGGAGTGACCGATGGTGTCGGGGATCTTTGCGGGAAACTTACTTCTGTGCGTGGCGGCGTCTGCCGGTGGCGTGCGCGACCTGTGTTTCTGTGTCGCCTTCAATCACCACTTTGCGTTGGTTTGACAGCTTGTAGTTCAGTCCCAGGATATGGCGTGCCTGACGGTTCGATTTCATGTTAACTCCTCAATCCTGTTGATAGTGATAAGGTGAACGAAATGTAACCCCTTAGGTTGCAGATCCAGCTTAGCAGATTTTTAAAAACTGGCGTGCTGGCCGCTGACCACGTAGTTAATGGTCTGCTGGTAGATGTCACTGAGGATGTCATTGTCGGTGGTTTCCACCCACTTGGTCAGTTCCATTAAAATGTCATCTTCAGTGACAGCGCCCTGTTCAGCGCGTAAACCCTGTGCAATCGCATTAACCAGCTCCGGCTGTGCGGATGGTGTGTGTGCAGACGTATAAGTAAACATAGTGCCTCCGTGTCGTTTTCTGTTTAATGTTCCGGCGTGCAACAAATTAGTTCGTAGCCAGAATGACAAAATTTTGTGGCGCTGTGTTTAAGACTCGTCCTGGAAATAAAAATATCATCATTGCACATTTGTTAAGGATATATCAGGGCTTCCAACGACGTTGCTCGGTATATTTTTCATAAGGCATCGGTGATGGCCAGGTAATTAACTCTATCACGCTGCCCCACGGCGTTTTACCGTAACAAAAGGCATTGCCTTGACCCTGTTCGGCGGGGAAGGATAGCGCCTTAGGTCCGGTGAACATCTCTCCACCCGCCGCGGTGAAGCGGGAGATAGCCTCTGTAATATCATCGGTATACACAGCGAAGTGCTGCAGACCAAAGTCGCTCGGCCTGGCCGGGGCTTGCTGCTGGGGGCCATGCATTTCGAAGAGCTCAATCCCCGGCCCATGAGGCAGGGCCAGCATCCGAATGGCCCGTATTTCTGTACCGGGGAATAGCCTGAGTGTTTCCTCTTGAGCTTCATGGTCAATATTATTGTCCCCGGGTTCTACGGAGCAATATATTATCCTGGCATCAAAGGCCTGCTCGAAAAATAGCGTGGCTTGATCAATATCCGGGACGGTTATACCAATATGGTCGATACCTCTGACAGGTGGTTGCATGTTTTTCTCCTTGTTGAAATATCAATATAGCAGGCGAGTATTTGCGCACAGGCATGAGATTTTTCCTTGTTTGCCGCAAAGCGACATTGCTCTTCTATACTTACTCCTTTCTATGCCAAAAGGAGAGCAAGCATGACAATTCACAAGCACGGTTCAGCGCACTGGTCAGGCGATATCAAGCGCGGTAAGGGGACGGTTTCTACTGAAAGTGGCGTTCTTAACCAGCAACCTTATGGCTTCAATACCCGCTTTGAAGGTGAGAAAGGGACCAATCCCGAAGAGTTGATTGGTGCGGCGCATGCAGCCTGTTTCTCAATGGCGCTGTCGCTGATGCTGGGGGAGGCGGGCTATACCGCCGATTCCATTGACACCAAAGCGGTGGTCTCGCTGGATAAAACCGATAGCGGCTTTGCCATCAGCAAAGTGGCGCTGGAGAGCAAAGTCACGGTTCCGGGGATTGACCCGCAGCAGTTTGACGGGGTGATCCAGAAAGCCAAAGCCGGATGCCCGGTGTCCCAGGTGTTAAACGCGGAAATCACGCTCGACTATACCCTGAACTGATCCCGATGCCGGGCGCTTACGTCCGGCTAACCCTTCACCGCCTGCGGAAAGATCTCCGCAAGCCATGCGATAAACACCCTGAGGCGATGCGTCACCATCACCGGTCGCCGTCAGGTGGAGCTGGATAACGCCGTGGCGAGTCTGGGCGGGCGGGTGATTGGCATTCGCGCCGATGCTTCACAGCTTACCGATCTTGATACGGTGTACGCGCAGCTCGCCGAACAGTCCGGGCGGCTGGACGTGCTGTTCGCCAACGCGGGTGGCCGCCGGGTCGTCGGTGATCCTCACCGGCTCCACGGTCTCGGTTAAAGGTACCGCCAACTTCAGCGTGTACAGCGCCAGTAAAGCCGCCGTCAGAAACTTTGCCCGCTCGTGGGCGCTGGATCTGCAGGGGCGCGGTATCCGGGTGAACGTGGTCAGTCCGGGTCCGATCAAAACACCGGGGCTTGGGGATCTGGTGCCGGAGGAGCAGCGTCAGGGGTTATTCGATGCGTTAGCCGCGCAGGTCCCGCTGGGGCGCATTGGTGAGCCAGAAGAGGTGGGTAAAGTCGTGGCGTTTCTCGCCTCCGATGCTGCCAGCTTTATCAACGCCGCCGAGCTGTTTGTGGATGGCGGGATGGCGCAGATTTAGCGTTGATAGAGCAGCGTGAGATTGCCGCCGAGGCGGCGATCCTCCAGCGGACGATGAGTATTCAGGCGTGACAATGTCACTGCACTGCACCGGCTCATCGCGCACCAGGGTTCCAGCCACGCCAGATGGGTGTCGTCTTCGCGCAAAACATACTCCGCCAGGCGCGCCAGCGCGCCGTTATTTTCCGCCATCACGTCTACCTGATTCGCCCCGGCAAAGCTGGCGATCATCACCAGCGGTTGCAGGGCATAGTTGTGATAGGCCCGCGCCCGCTCACCGCGTTTTTGCTCGTTTGCCAGCGTGCCGTCGGCGGCGATCTGCCCGGCGGCAATACGGTACTCTTTTAACGACCACGCAAACAGATCCCGCCGGTCAAGCGCCACGGCGGTGGCCATCACCGCCCATGCCGCCCAGTAGCTGTGGTTATTGGTACTTTTGAGCGGCAGGCCGTCCCACTCCAGAACCACCCGATCTGCCAGCTGGCCCAGCCAGCGCTCGGTCGCCTGCTGTCCGTGCAGCGGCGAGTCGGGCATAAACTTCAGCTCCAGCCAGCTGCTGGCAAGGGTGGCCAGCGCCCACTTGCGCATCGCGCGCCCGGTGTGGCTGGTTTCCAAAGAGAGCAACGCCCCGGCGTTGGCCCAGGCGGCGTATCCGGCCAACAGACAGTTTAAGGTGTGCGGGTCACCGCTCTGCTTATAGCGCCAGGTCATCTCTGCGATGCCGCGCTCAAAGCCGACAATCGGTTTTGTCGCCGAGCGAAAGGCCTTCTCCGCATCGGGGTTCAGGGTGGCACGTGCGCTGTCCGAACCCTCATATTTACTGCGTAACGTCAGCGGGTCGGTATAAGGCGCGGGCAGGGTAACGCAACCTCCCGACGCCGTCTGCGGCACCGGCTGGTTAAAACCGGACGGTGGCACAAGCGGGGCTGCCTGGGCATAAACCGGGAGGCACAGCAGAAGCACGATCCTGAAGGGGGTAGTGGATGTGATACATTCACCTCGATTATTATGAGCTAAAACGCAGTTTTAACATTTTCTCGCCTTAATACTATTAGTCTGCAATTGTCTTTTATGCTAAACAATCAGTTATAAGTTTACATATTGGTTCGGGAACAATTGCTGTGCTCACTACGCTCATCTATAAAAGCCAGTTAAATTCATCCTGTGAATCTTTTTCCCTGACATCACTTGTTGAATCCGCAAAGATTCGCAATGCCGGGCGCAACATTACCGGCATTTTGCTGTTTAACGGCGTCGATTTTCTGCAGATCCTCGAAGGGGCGGAAGAGGATATCAATAAACTGTTCGCCACCATCCGGACAGACCAACGCCATATCAATGTTGTGGAACTGATGCGCGACTACGGTCCGCGCAGACGCTTCGAAAATGTCGGAATGCTGCTGTTCGATCTTTGCATCGACACGCCGGATTCGGTGCTGTCTACCGTGCTGCGTTACAGCAAGCTGGAGCGTTATCTGACGGCAGAAGACAAAGTGTTCAAGTTTATTCGGTCATTTATTACCCGACAGAAGCAACCCGCGGCCCGCGCAACGCTGCACCCGGGCAGCTGGATTCTCGCCCCGGAGCATGCCCCTTTTGGCAAAGCCATCCCCGAACTTATCGACAATCAGCCCTGTCAGTTTGCGCTCCAGCCCATTGTTGAGCCTTCGGAAGGTAAAATCTCCTCTCTGGAGGCGCTGATCCGTGGCAATGACGGGGGCAGCCCGGAGCATTTTTTTAACGCCATCGATCAGGATAAAGTGTACGAAGTGGATCTGCAGACTAAGGCCTACGCCTTTGCGCTGGCAGAGAAAATAGGCATTGGCGATCATAAAATTGCCGTCAACCTGCTGCCCATGTCGCTGGTCAACGTGCCCGACGCGGTTGATTTTCTGATGGATAATATCCTTGCGCACGGTTTGCTGCCCGAGCAGGTGGTCATTGAAGTCACCGAAAACGAAATGATCTCCGGCTTTAACCAGTTTAACAGCGCCATCAAGCAGCTGCGCGCGGCAGGCATTGGCCTGGCGATTGACGATTTTGGCTCGGGCTATGCCGGACTGTCGCTGCTGACACGCTTTCAGCCGGACAAGCTTAAAATCGACCGCGAAATCATCAGCGATATCCACCTCAGCGGGCCGAAGCAGGCCATTGTGAAGTCGATCATCAGCTGCTGTACCGATCTGGAGATTGCGCTGGTGGCAGAAGGCATCGAACGCATTGAAGAGTGGTGCTGGCTGGAGTCCGCAGGCATCAAACGCTTTCAGGGATTTTTGTTCTCCCGCCCGCAGTTAAACGGCGTGGGGGATATTCACTGGCCACAGCCAGCCGCCAGTGGGCATCTCGCGTTCTAAATCTGTGGCAAACAGATTAGCGCCGCTGTTAGGTGATTGATGCACAAAGCAGCATTTATCACCTAATTAACTGATATTGCTGGAGTGTAATCATTTAATTGGCCTGCTAATCGACAAATAACTTTCATTCAACAATGTGCTACCCCTGCCGATAATGCCTCAGACCGTTTTGATTCTGAGGTAATTATGTCGTTAAAAAAGTCGTCCCTTGCCGTCCTGTTTGCGTTGTTATTTTTCTTTGTTGCCAGTGCTGCGACCAACGTCTGGCTGGTGATTAAGAGCAATGAATCCCTGGATAATGTGAATAAAGAGATCCAGGTTGTGCTGTCAATCATCGACCCTATTAACCACAGCCGGACCCTGCGCGTGCGGGTAATGGAATATATGAAGCAGGCGGAAGGCGGCGAGACGGCCGACCTCACGCAGAAGCTGGCAGACGTTAAGCTGGCGCTGTCCAAAGCGGATGATGCGTTCGCGGCCTTTAACGCCGCGCCGCGCCTGGCGGACGAAGCACCGCTGGTCAAAAACTATGGTGACGCCTGGCTTAATTACCGCGACCAGGGGCTGGTACCGCTGATTGACGCGGCATCGGCCCACGATGCCGCGAAATTCGATGCGCTTATCCCACAGATCTCCCGCCTCGACCGTCAGTACGAAATCGTGCTCGACCAGGTGCTTTCCATTCATCAGAAATATGCCAAAAGCCTGAATGAAGATGCCCGCGACCACTTTACCTCGGGCCTGGCGATCATTGCCGCCTTTGCGGCGCTGTTTGTGGTGGTGATCGTTGCGGTCAATTGGCTGATGACGCGCTTTGTCTTTACGCCGATTCAACTCGCACGCGAACACTGCAGCCAGATTGCTGCCGGTAAGCTGACCGAAACGGTGCCGCTGAAAGAGGGTTCCCGCAATGAAATTGACCAGCTGATGGGGTCGATGGAGCAGATGCGTCTGGCTCTGCTGGAGACCATCTCTCAGGTGCGTGAAGCCTGCCGTACCGTGAACCACGCTTCGCAGGAGATTGCCTCCGGCAATATCGACCTGGCCTCGCGTACTGAACAGCAGGCGTCTGCCCTGACGGAAACCGCCGCCAGTATGGAACAGCTGAGCGCTACCGTCGCCAATAACACCGAGAACGTGCATCAGGCCGGGAAACTGGTGCAGGATGCGGTGAACAACGCGCGCACCGGCGAGTCGGTGACCCGCGAAGTGATTGATACCATGAACACCATTGCGGCTAATTCCCAGCGTATTGAAGACATCACCAGCGTGATTAACAGCATCGCCTTCCAGACCAATATTCTGGCGCTGAACGCCGCCGTTGAGGCCGCGCGTGCCGGTAATCAGGGGCGGGGTTTTGCGGTGGTCGCCACCGAAGTGCGGACCCTGGCGCAGAAAAGCGCCGTCGCGGCGAAGGATATTGAAAACCTGATTGCCCAGTCGGTCTCGAGCGTGAAAAACGGTTCACAACTGGTCAATCGCTCTGGCGAGGTGATCAATGCGATCATCACCTCGGTGAATAAAGTGAATGCGTTGATGGAGCAGATCGCCGTGGCGTCGGAAGAGCAGAGCCGCGGGATTGGTCAGGTTGGGCAGGCGGTAACGGAGATGGACGGCGTGACCCAACAAAACGCCGCGCTGGTGCAGGAGTCTGCGGCCGCGGCCGCCTCGCTGGAAGAACAGGCGAGGCATTTGACGCAAAGTATCTCCAGCTTCAGATTGCCGGAACCGGCGTAACGATTTACACGGACAGTTCCCTCTCCCTTGAGGTTTAGGGGGAGGGGGAACCTGCTGCTCAGGTGGCGGTTCCGTCCACTTTACCGAATTCTTGCCAGAGTAAACGACTTCGCGGTAACTCCCCCCTCTGTGACGCTGTCACATCACGTTGACTATCCTGGTCTATGCTTGTTATTCGCGCGCGGTTTACCGCCGACGCACTTTCTCTTTTTCCCTCAGCGTAGCGCTATACGTTAAGCAACCCGAGGCAGTACGGGTAAGACGAGGTGATGGAATGACGGCAAAAACGATGAAGTATTGGGGATGTGAATACTCAGACAGCGGCGAAACGTGCTTTCGCCTGTGGGCAAGCGGGCAGCAGCAGGTTTCGCTGCAATTAAAGGGGAACGCGTTGCCTATGAACCCGACCGACAGCGGTGGGTTTTCGCTGACCGTCGCGAACGTGGCCCCCGGTTCACCTTATCGCTTTATCCTCTCTGACGGCACAGCGGTGCCGGACCCGGCATCCCGCGCTCAGCAGGGGGATGTGAACGGGCCTTCACTCGTGACCGACCCGAAGGGATACGCCTGGCAGCATACCGGCTGGCAGGGGCGCGCCTGGGAAGAGAGCGTGATTTACGAACTGCATATCGGCACCTTTACCCCGGAAGGCACCTTTCGTGCCGCCACGGATAAGCTGCGGTATCTGGCTGAGCTCGGGATCACCGTTATTGAGCTGATGCCCGTCTCGCAGGCAGGCGGTAAGCGCGGCTGGGGCTATGACGGCGTGCTGCTGTATGCCCCGCACAGTGCTTACGGCACGCCGGATGAGCTGAAAGCCTTTGTCGATACGGCCCACGGACTGGGGCTGTCTGTGGTTCTCGATATTGTGCTCAATCATTTTGGGCCGGAGGGTAACTATCTCCCACGGCTGGCCCCGGACTTCTTCCATCCGGAACGGATGACCCCGTGGGGCAACGGCATCGCTTACGATCTCGATCCGGTGCGGGAGTACATTACCGATGCGCCGCTGTTCTGGCTGACGGAGTATCACCTCGACGGTCTGCGTTTTGATGCCATCGACCAGATCAAAGACAGTGCCGACACCCACGTGCTGATTGAGATCGCCGAGCGTATCCGCCGTGAAATCACCGACAGACCGGTGCATCTCACCACCGAAGACAGTCGTAACGTGGTGTTTCTGCATCCACGCGAGGAGGATGGCTCCGCGCCGCTGTTCACCGCTGAATGGAACGACGATCTGCATAACGCCGTGCATGTCATGGTCACCGGCGAGACCCACGCCTGGCATCAGGATTTTGCTGAGCACCCCGAGAAATGGGTGGCGAGGGCGCTGACAGAAGGATTTGCCTACCAGGGCGAGCGTTCCCCGCAGACGTGCGAACGTCGCGGAGTCGACAGTCGCGACCAGCCCCCGGTGGCATTTGTCGATTTTATCCAGAATCACGATCAGGTGGGCAACCGCGCCCAGGGTGACCGGCTGATTACTCTCGTTGGAGAGGCGCGCACTCAGGTGCTGCTGGCCGCGCTGCTGCTGTCGCCGCATATTCCGCTGCTGTTTATGGGCGAAGAGTATGGTGAAACCCAGCCGTTCCTCTTTTTCACCGATTTCCACGGAGATCTGGCGCGCGCGGTGCGTGAAGGACGGGCCCGTGAGTTTGCCGATCATGACGAAACGGTGCCCGACCCCAACGCACCTGAAACCTTCCAGCGCTCGAAGCTCGACTGGGACAAACTCAACCAGCCCGCCGGTCAGCACTGGCTGCACTTCACTCAGCAACTGCTTCGGCTGCGTCAGCAGGCGATTGTCCCGCTGCTGGCAACCGCGCGCGGCGGCACCGGCAAGGTGCTGAAAACGGCGCCCGGCTGCGTGGTAGTGAGCTGGACCTTCCCACAGGGCACGCTGTCCCTGGCGCTGAATACCAGCGATCGGCGCGAAACCTTGCCCTTTCTTGCGGGGGAAACCCTGTTTGCCTGGCCTGAGGCCCGCACTGAACTGCTTCCTGACACCCTTATTGTGCGATTTGCACAGGGAGAGACCACCCGATGATCCCTACCGCAACATGGCGTATTCAGTTTCGTAATGGTATGACGTTCGATCGTGCCGCCAGTCTGGTGCCTTATCTGCAGCAGCTCGGGATAAGCCACCTGTATGCCTCACCCATTTTTACCGCCGCCAGCGGCTCTACACACGGCTATGACGTGACCGACGTGAATGAGATCGACCCGGCCATTGGTGGGCGGGCCGGGTTTGAGCGGATGGTCAGCGCCCTGAAAAGCGCCGGACTGGGGTTGATCCTCGATATTGTGCCAAACCACATGTCCACTTCGCTGGAGAACGCCTGGTGGCGGGATGTGATTGAGCACGGCGAGAACAGCCGCTTTGCCCGTCATTTTGATATCGACTGGTCGCGGCGGCTGACCTTACCGTTCCTCGGCGATGACGTAGAGGTGGCGCTGGAGAAGGGCGAACTTAGCGTGCAGCGCGATCCCAATACCGGCAAACCCGCGCTGGCGTATTTCGACAATTATTACCCGTTAACCCCCGACAGCTGGGTGGGACGAGAGGATGACGTGCTCAGGCTGCACGACCCGGCTGACCTTGCGCAACTGCATGACCAGCAGCCGTATCGCCTGACCAGCTGGCGCGATGCCCCGCGCGATCTCTCCTGGCGGCGCTTCTTTGAGATAACGGGTCTTGTCGGCGTACGCGTCGAGGACGAGGCGGTGTTTGACGACAGCCATGCGCTGATTCTGGCCCTGGTGCGCTCGGGGGCTGTGGACGGCCTGCGCATCGATCATGTGGACGGTCTGGCCGACCCGCGCGCCTATCTGCAGCGTCTGCGCCAGCAGGCGGGGACGGATTGCTACATCACGGTAGAGAAGATCCTCGGTAAAGGGGAGCATCTCCCGACCGACTGGCCGATATCCGGCACCACCGGGTATGAGTTTATTGCCTCGCTCTCTGAAGTGCTGGTGGATGACGAGCGCATCGGCGCCCTGCGTCAGGCCTATGATGAGGTGATGGGCCAACCGGTGGATATGCGCGCCGAGCTGCGCGCGGCCCGGCTGCTGATGGTGGAGCGTAACTTTGAAGGGGAATTTAATACCCTGCTGCAGCTGGCATTGACGGTTGGACAGGGCGAAATCGAAGAAGAGGTGCTGCGGCTGGCGCTGCGGGAGCTGCTGGTGGCCTTCCCGGTGTATCGCACCTACGGCACGGCGCAGGGGCTGTCGGAGGCCGATCGGCAGCTGCTGCACAGCGTGGTGGCGAAGGTCAGCGCGGACCCGGCAGCGCTGGCGCTGCTGACCCGGATCCTGACGGGTGAGGTGGTTGATACCGACAACGCAACGGCGTTCCGTACCCGCTTCCAGCAACTGACCGGGCCGCTGATGGCCAAGTCGGTCGAAGATACGCTCTTTTTCCGTCAGCACATGGGCCTGGCCCTGAACGAAGTGGGTGCTGAGCCGGTGCCGCGCGGCTTCTCCCTGACCCGTTTCCATAGCGAAATGGCGACCCGCCGCGACCGTCAGCCGGATGCGCTCTCCGGCACCTCGACCCACGATACCAAACGCGGGGAAGACGCCCGCGCCCGGCTGTACACCCTGACCGAAGCCCCGCAAATCTGGGCCGAGTGCGTGGCCCGCTGGCAGCAGATGAACCAGACCCACGTCCGCTTTCTGAATGACGGAACCGCACCGCGTGCGGCCGATACCTGGATGCTGTATCAGGCCCTGGCGGGTGTCTGGCCACCGCACCTCGATCCGCAGGATCCGGTGGGGCTGAAAGCCCTTGAGGAACGGTTCCTGGAATTTGTCGAGAAAGCCCTGCGCGAAGCCAAACTGCGCACTGACTGGGTCGACAGCAACGAAGCCTATGAAACGGTGGTCCTGGCCTACGCCGCCCATCTGCTGTCGCCCGATAATCAGCTGTTCTTACAGGATTTTTGCACCGCACTGCGGCCATTTATTCTCAGCGGGCTGGTCAACAGCCTGAGTCAGACGGTGATCAAACTCACCGCCCCCGGCGTGCCGGATATTTATCAGGGCAGTGAGGGGCTCAACTTTAGCCTGGTTGACCCGGACAACCGCCGGGAACCGGATTACGCCCGACTCGCGCAGCAGCTCAGCGTGAAACCCGCAGGTATTGCCAGCTGGCTGGACGGGCAACTCAAGCAGTCGGTGATTGCCACTCTGCTGCAGCTGCGTCAGCAGAAACCGGCTCTGTTCCGCCTGGGGAGCTATACGGCGCTGATCACCACCGGCGAGCAGGCGGATAAAGCTATCGCCTATGCCCGGATTGATGACGGTGATGCGTTGATCGTGGTGGCGCCACGTCTGGCCTTTGATGCGGCCCACGACGCGTTCCCGGTCAGCGGGGCGGCCCTGTGGGCACAAACCGACGTGATCCTGCCTGCGGGCCTGGCGAACCGTCGCTACCGGGACTGCTTCAGCGGTGAGATCTTGTTATTAAATGAAAGCCTGCAACTCGCGACGACGCGGGACTGCTGGCGGGTTTTACTTGCCTGCGACTGATTTTGGCAAGACCACTTTTTTGCGTTCGAGGGAGAGACTATGGCAAATTATAAACGCTATGAGATCCGGGCAGGCTACAGCCATCAGCTCGGGGCTAACTACGACGGTAAAGGGGTTAACTTTGCGCTGTTTTCGGCTCACGCCGAGCGCGTGGAGTTATGTTTGTATGATCCGAGCGGCAACACCGAGATTGCCCGTCTGGAGCTGCCGGAATATACCCACGAGGTCTGGCACGGCTATGTACCGGATCTGAAACCCGGCGCTCTGTATGGCTATCGGGTCTACGGGCCTTACGATCCTGAAAATGGTCATCGCTTTAATCATCACAAGCTGTTGATTGACCCCTATGCCCGGGATCTGGTGGGCGATCTGCGCTGGAACGATGCCCATTTTGCCTGGCAGTTGGGGCATGAAGACAAAGACCTCAGCTTTGATACCCGCGACAGTGCGCCGTTCACACCTAAGTGTCGGGTGATTGATCCCACCGTGTTCGACGGGCAGGACCCGCATCGCCCCGCAGTGCCATGGTCCAGTACCATCCTGTATGAAACTCACGTGAAGGGCTTTACCCAGCTTAGCCCGGCCATTCCTGCAGAACTTCGTGGCACCTATGAAGGGTTGGGACATAAAGCGGCGGTGGATTACATCAAAAGCCTCGGCATTACCTCGGTGGAGCTACTCCCGGTGCATGCCTTCCCTGACGATCAGCATCTGCTGGATAAGGGGCTGAAAAATTACTGGGGTTACAACACGCTCAGCTTCTTTTCGCTGGCCTCGCGCTACTGCGGACCGCAGGGGATTCAGGGTTTTCGGGAGATGGTGCGGGCCTTTCACGATGCCGGTATCGAAGTGATCCTCGACGTGGTCTATAACCACACCGCCGAGGGCAACGAGCTGGGACCGACCCTGTCGTTCAAAGGGATCGATAACTTTTCCTATTACCGCACCATCGTCGACCAGCACCGTTATTATGTGAACGATACCGGAACCGGTAATACGGTAAATACCTCCCATCCCCGGGTGCTGCAGATGGTGATGGATTCGCTGCGCTACTGGGCGCAATCAATGCACATTGATGGCTTCCGTTTTGACCTGGGGACCATTCTGGGACGGGAGCCGGAAGGATTCACTCAGCGCAGCGGGTTCTTTGACGCCATGATGCAGGATCCGGTTTTCTCCAAACTGAAACTGATTGGCGAACCGTGGGATATCGGCCCAGGAGGCTATCAGGTGGGCGGCTTCCCGCCGGGGTGGGGCGAGTGGAACGACAAGTATCGTGATACCGTGCGTGAATACTGGCGGGGCGATAACGTCTCATCTGACTTTGCCGCCCGGCTGCTGGGTTCCGGCGATCTGTACGACCTGCGTGGTCGACGGCCCTGGTCCAGTATCAACTTTATTACTGCCCACGACGGTTTTACCCTCAACGACCTGGTTTCGTTTAACGAGAAGCACAACGACGCTAACCTCGACAATAACACCGACGGGCACAACGATAACCGGTCATCGAATTACGGCGTGGAAGGCCCGACTGACGACGAGCAGATTAACGCGATAAGAGAGCAGCAGAAGCGCAATCTACTCACCACGCTGTTCTTTTCCCACGGTACGCCGATGCTGCTGGCGGGCGATGAGTTTGGTCGCAGCCAGCAGGGGAACAATAACGTCTACTGTCAGGATAGCGAAATCAGTTGGGTTCACTGGGAAAACCTGCCCGAGAGCGCCGACGCGCTGCGCAAATTTACCCGTCAGCTGATTCATCTGCGTGCCACCCAGCCGTTACTGCGCCGCGAGAGCTGGCGAGACGGGATGGAAATTCACTGGTTTAATGCCGGAGGGGGAGCACAGCAGCCGGAAGACTGGGAGGCGGGGGCGACGCTGGGACTGTATATCAGTCGCCCGGACCTGAAAATCCAGGAAGGACTCTGGCACGACGTACTGCTGCTGATTAACCCCGCCGACAGTCCGGTACCCTTTAGTCTGCCGCAGCACGGCGAGGGAGGATGGACGCTGGCGCTGAGCACCGCTGTGGACGATGATCACCCCCACAAGGTCCCGCAGGAGGCGGTGTTTGACTTAGCGGGCCGCAGTATCGCGCTGTTCAGGCGGCCTTAACCTCAGGTTACTTGTCGGCCCGTGCTCTGGCCCAGGGGCTGGTGGCGTCTTCGTCATCTGCCGCCGGAGCCGGGTCGTCGAGGGAGTCCAGATACAGGGCTTCAACCTCGGCGCGGGCCCACGGCGTGCGGCGCAGGAACTTGAGGCTGGATTTCACGCTCGGGTCGCTGTTAAAGCAGTTGATTTTAATGATCTTACCCAGCTCGGCCCAACCGTAGCGCGCCACCAGGGCCGTGACCTGCATCTCGAGGGTAACGCCGTGGAGAGGATCTTTCGAAGGTTGAGTCGTCATAGGCATCCGATTGTTATCTGGCAAGGGGAGAAAGCGGGGAAGGTTACAAGAAATCCCGGGGGGCAGCAAGCGCCTGCATCGCTGAATACAGGCGCCTGAATGTGGAATTTACGACCCCCAGCGGCTTCGCAGATAGCGCACTGCTTCCTGTGTCTGGGGCTGATTAAGGTTATCTTCCCGGAACAGGATCGTACCGTCGATCTGCGGTTCTGACTCGTTCAAATCCAGCTGCTTTTTCAATTCCGGCACGCCGCCTTTCACCGTCCAGTCCGGTTCTTTGCTGGACGGTTCTCCCACCTTGTACAGCGCCACGCCAATATAGAGCCGCGTTTGGGTCGGCTTGACCACCTCTGCCCACCATTTTGCCAGCACATTGTAACGCGCGGCATCGCGGGCAAACGGCCAGTACAGCTGCGGGGCGATATAGTCCAGCAACCCTTGCTGCACCCAGCGCCGGGTATCGGCGAAGGACTCATCATAAGCCGCCGCACCCCGGGTATCGGATCCGGCTGGATCGTGCGAACGGTTACGCCACACGCCAGCCGGGCTCACGCCAAACTCCACGTTCGGGTTGATCTGCTTAATGGTCCGCGACACCTGCGCAATCAGCTGCTGGGTGTTATTGCGCCGCCAGTCAGCCTTCGAGGCAAAACCCTGACCGTACTGCCGCCAGGTGGCGTTATCATTAAGCGCAGAGCCTGCGGATTCGGCATAGAAATAGTCATCAAACTGCACGCCGTCCACCGGGTAACGCGACACCACTTCCGCCACAATACTGGCAATCCAGTCCCGCGCCTCGGGAATACCCGGGTCGAGCACATAGCGATCGCCGGCGGTGCGGATCCAGTCGCGGTGCAGAACGAACACGCTGGCAGGGTTGAGCGACAGGGTACGGTTCAGCGCCGCCACTGTGCCAGGGCGGGTATTGGTCGAGACGCGGTAAGGGTTAAACCAGGCGTGAACCTTCATCCCGCGCTTGTGCGCTTCATCGAGCATAAACTGCAGCGGATCGTAACCCGGATCCTGACCAATTTTGCCGGTCAGCATATCCGACCATGGCAGTATTCGTGAGGGCCACAGGGCGGTGCCGTCAGGTTTGACCTGGAAAAACACGGTATTGATTCCGAGGCTTTTCAGGTTATCCAGCTTATCGGTCAGGGCTTTTTGCTGCTGCTGGATACGCGACGCGGGGCTGTCACCATTCACCGACGAGACCGGCGGCCAGTCGAGACGCGACACGGTCGCCAGCCAGACGCCGCGCACCGGTTCATTGTGCTGCGGCTTTTGCACCAGCGGCTGTTTAGCGACCGGCGGCAGGGGCGTCACCAGCGATTTTGGGGGCGTAGAGCTGCAGCTGGCCAGTAAAAACGCCCAGGCGACAAGTATGCTCGAGCGTTTGAGGTGTTGTGCTACAGGCTGAAAACGGCGTGAACGGGCGATGATAGGCTCCAGTTTATGGGTAGTCGCCGGGAACGCTTATTCTCTTATTATTCGGGGGTAAGTCAATCACAGAGAGCGTGCTAAGGTTACGACGAGTAAAGGGAGTCCATCGCACATGACTGAACGGGGAAAGCAGATGTCCAGAGCATTACTGATTATCGATATGCAGAAGTTTGTGGAAGACCGGATCAATAAAGGCGTTCATTTTTATCCGTCTGACGCTATCAGCAATATGACCGCCGTATTAAGCCAGTTCCGTAACAAACAGGCGCTGGTGGCCCACGTTGTTCACCAGACGCCCGACGAAGGCAGCGTGCTGCACCAGGATTCGCCTTTCTACCCGGTCCTCAGTGATTTTGCACCTACTCCCGACGAACACGTCTTCATTAAGCGGACCTCATCGGCGTTTGCCTCTACCGATCTTAAGCAGTATCTGGATGAGAAGGGGATCTCAGAGGTGGTGGTGATAGGCGCCGTTGCCGGTTTCTGCGTGAATTCTACCGTCAGACATGGGTCAGATCTGGGGCTTAAAATGACGGTGGTTAAGGATGCGGTGTTAAGCTTTGATTTACCGGACGCCCAGCGAGAAGAAAAAAATATTCATGACGTCACGATGAAACTGCTCGAGGCGGGCTTTGCGAGGATGGTTTTCGCTGACGATTGTTAGCACCTGATCCTGAACAGATCAGGTGCTACTGCATTACTGTTTCAGGATCTGCTCAAGCGTTGCCCCAATAGCCAGGATCTGCGCATCGCTACCGGGTAACCCGTCAATCTCAATCCCTACCGGTAGTTGGCTGGTGGGGCCATTGCCAATCGGCAGCGACAGCCCCGGCAGTCGGGCATTACTTCCTGGATCCACATTGCGGATCAGCCGGGCAAAGTTCTCGGCCGAACTAACCTCATCGTTGGCCAACGGGGCGACCACAGGTGAAGTGGGGAAGATAAGCCCATCAAGCTCATTTTCGCGGAACGTGTGCTCATAGATTGCCAGCAGGCGGGCAATCCCCTGCGAAATAGCCTGGTCATACAGGGGCTGCAGTGGGGCAGGCTGGCCGTTAATGTCCGGGATCACCCCACTAATAATGCCGTGTTCAAAAATGGCGCGCACGTCCGGACTGGCGATCTGCTGCACCACGTCGGCAAGCGTGAGCGGCAGATCCTGTTCCTGCAGATACTTAATCAAATCATGCTTACCTTCATGCATCACCACCGGGAACGAGACGGCGGCATTGGCCTGCTCAAGCTCGGGCATCTCGACGTTTATCAGGGTAATCCCGGCATCGCGAAGCATAGCCAGCGCCGCATGGGCCTGCTGGCTGACATCGTCATCCAGCGCTTGCCAGAAATAGTGCGCAATCCCTAAGCGGATACGGTTTGCCGGTTTGGGCGCAAGCACGGCAGAACCGGTAATCAGATGGTCGAGCAGGGAGATATCGCCGACGCTGCGCGCCATTGGACCTGCGGTGTCCCGCGTGTGTGAGATGGGGGTGATGCCCGTCTGAGGATAGCGTCCGGTGGTAGGGCGAAACCCCACGCAGCCGTTCAGGGCGCTGGGCTGGCGAACCGATGCCCCGGTATCGGTGCCGATAGCGACGGGAACCATGCTGGTGGCCACCGCCACCGCGCTGCCCGATGACGACCCGCCGGCTATTCGGCTCGGGTTACGGGCATTGCGTACTCCTTTGACGCCCGGCATATGATACGCCCCGTTATAACCGGTGACGCCAAAGGCAAGCTCATGCATATTGCTTTTGCCAATAACAATGGCGCCTGCGTCGATAAGTTTCTGGATCACCGGCGCGGAGGCTGTGGGGATAAAATTTTTCAAGGCCAGGGTGCCCGCAGTATTGGGTAATCCGGCCACGTGAATGTTGTCTTTTACGGCGATGGGCACACCGCCGAGCGGTAAGGGCGCGCCGCCCCCGGCGAGGTATTTATCCCAGGCTTTGGCCTGCGCCAGTGCCTGTGCGGCGTTGACCGTAATAAATGCATTCAGGTGCTCCTGGGCTTCTATACGGGATAAACAGGCGCACACGAGCTGTTCGCTCGATATCTTTTGTTCGTAGATGAGCACGGCTGCGTCGGCGGCGCTAAGGGTGGATAAATCAGGAACGGTGTTTGCGAGGTCTGACGGATTTATTATTTTCATTGCGCTATTTCCAGACAGTGATAATCCGGATTATTTAGGCAGACCGGGCAATCGCGCGCCATCCTCATTCCTGAGGATGGGCTAATGCTTCAGGCGAGAGGCCAGCTCGGTACGGTTTGCGCAGTGCAGTTTGCTTAACGCGTGCTTCAGGTGCGTGCGAACGGTGGTGAAACTGATATTCAGCAGCCTGGCGACCTCTTTATCGCCCAGTCCTTTGCAAACCAGATTGACGACCTCCTGCTCACGGGCGGTTAACGGGGAGCGGGTCTGTTTGGGTAACGCCCGCGTAAACCAGGGTTCCAGCAATTGCAGAAGACGTAATTCCCGCGAGCCGAATGCCGGTGCACCTTTCGCCCGCCAGATCCGCAGGTCACCGACATCTTCGCCGTCCCGTAAAAAGTAGACGTTAATCCCATGATGCATACCGCAGGGCTTGAGGAAATCGTGATAAAACGCGGTCTGTTTTAGCGCGCTGGCAGGCATCACGTCATCGACCAGAGTCGGCCGCTGTTTTGCCCGCAGCAGCGGGGTAATGGGATCGACATATTGCCAGGTGCTGGCATGTTCTTGCATCGCCTTGTCGTCAATGTTCCAGCTCACGCCTTTATGAGAGGTACCCGTAGCGGGGGACCAGATGTACGATGCGGCAAAATCGGCCTTCAGCAGGCTACAAACATTCTCCAGCGTCTCGCGACGTAAAGCATGGCTGTCCTGCCCGGAACCCAACTGCCACAGGATATGAGAGAACAGGTTGAGTTCGTGGTTGTTCAAATCATCAGTGCTATACATTCCCTGTGCCCGCAAAGTGGAATTCTGGATGTGAGTGTAGGACAGAGTGCTATCGGTGCCAGTTATCTTAAGTAAATAATATTAGTTACAACATACATAATAACCCTCTTTAAATAACACACCTGAACGCCGTGCCTCAGTACATCGCTTTACAGAGACTCAAGGGAATTTTTATCCGCCGTAGCGGATAATTTGAATTTAACCCCTACAGCGGTTATTCTGATTTTATCCCCTGTAGGGGATGACCTCAATTTATCCGCCACAGGGGATAACCATGAAAGTGACATCAGCAGACGCACTGGCTCAGGCGGTACGCGACCAGCGCAAAGTCAATAAGTTAACGCAAACCGCGACGGCTGAACAGGTAGGCATTAAACAAACTACGGTATCGGATTTCGAGAACAAGCCGGAATCGACCAAGCTGGAAACCTTGTTCAAAATCCTTTCGGCGCTGGATCTGGAACTGCACGTGGTGAAACGCGGGTCGACGCTGCCGGAAGGCAAAACCTGGACGAAGGAGTGGTAAGCAATGCGTGCACAAAGTCTGACGGTGGCCATGAATGGCGAGGTGGTGGGCACGCTGTACCGGGATAGCAGCGGGGCGATGTCATTTCAGTATACGCCCGGGTGGTTATCCGAACCCGGTTCGCGCGCCATCTCTCTGTCGCTGCCTCTGCAGCACAGCCGAATAAGAGGCAAGCAGGTCTACAATTTCTTTAGCAATCTGCTGCCCGATTCAGAAGCCATTCTTGCCCGAATGCAGGCCCGGTTCCAGATTGAGACTGCCCATCCTTTCGATCTGCTCGCCAGCGTCGGACGCGACTGCGTCGGTGCCATACAGCTTTACCCACCCGGACTGGACATTCCCTCGGTAATGGAGATTGTCGCCGAACCGCTGGACGAACAGCAGATCGAATCGATCCTGAAGGGCTATCAGATGTCGCCATTAGGGATGACGGAAGAGGGGGCTGATTTTCGTATTTCGCTGGCCGGTGCGCAGGAGAAAACGGCCCTGCTGTGGTATCAGAACCGCTGGCAACGGCCCCAGGGCAGTACCCCGACCAGCCATATTTTTAAGCTGCCGATCGGCAGAATCGAACAGAACAATATCGACCTGAGCGAGAGCTGCGAGAACGAGTGGCTGTGTATGCGCATTGCGAAAGCGTTTGGCTTTCCCGTCGCCCCTACCGAAATGGCGCGCTTTGGGCAAACAAAAGTGCTGGTTGTCGAGCGGTTCGATCGTCGATGGGCCCGGAGCGGCTGGCTGATGCGCCTGCCGCAGGAGGATTTCTGCCAGGCACTGGGCGTCTCTCCGGCGCTGAAATATGAGTCACATGGCGGGCCGGGGATCGCGGATGCCATGAAGTTGCTGCTCGGTTCACGGCTGGCGGCCCAGGATCGCGAGATGTTTTTTAAATCGCAGATCCTCTTCTGGATGCTAGCCGCCATCGACGGTCACGGGAAGAATTTCAGCCTGTTTATTGAGGCTGACTCCTCATTCCGAATGACGCCGTTATACGATGTCATCTCAGCCTTTCCGCTGTTTGCGGACGGCGGGATTCAGGCCAGAAAAGCCAAAATGGCGATGGCCCTGCAGGGCAAAAACCGGCAATACCATTTCGCCATGATCCAGCCGCGCCATTTTATCAGCACCGCAGCGCATGCAGGGTTTTCACCGGAGCTGGCTGAGCGCGCGATGCAGGAGATGGCCAACCGCACCGAAGAGGTGATCGCTCAGGTCACGGCAGAACTGCCAGCGGATTTCCCGACGCCTGTCCGCGAGGCTATTTTCAGCGGTTTAGCAAGCCAGGCGGCGCGGATCCTGCGCGGGACGGCGTAGGAACTTACCTGCCGGTTATCTGCGTCCGGCGGATTTCCGCCAACCGGAACCGCTCACGTATCAATGTCATCACGCGTTCGCAGACGGGCGGGAGTTCGCGGTCGGTTAAACGTAAAATGCCCAGCGTCAGGGTGATGGCAAGCGGTGGCGTGACGTGCAACTTCACCACCGTGCCTGCCGCCAGCGCTTCAAGCATCGAAATATCGGTAGCGATAAGTATCGCGTTGCTGGAGCGCATCAGGTGATGCACGAGCTGAAAATCATTACTCAACACGCCGAAATGTTCATAAAGCCCCGAAGTAAAACCGTACAGCGTTTCCATATGCTCGATGATGGCGGGATCAAAGTATCCGGCCGCAATCACCATTGGCCACGCTTTCAGCATCGCGATATCACTGTTTTTTGTCTGCGCCAGCGGATGCTGACTGCTGGCGTACCAGGCAAAACCGCAGGTAAAGAGACTTTCAACCACCAGATCTTGTTGATAGCGCGCAATACTTGCATCCCCAACGAACAGGTCAATTTGTCGGCTGCGTAGCATATTCAGCAGCGGGGCAGAGGTATCCACGCTGAATTTCACCTGCACCTCCGGTAGATCGCGCAGCATCGTATCCAGTAAAGGACAAATAAGTTCATCCATCAGGGAGGAGCCCATCCCCAGCGCGACGCGCCCCGATTCCCCGGTCTGCATCCTCTGTAAAAGCCGTTTTCCCTCATTCTCATTCATCAGCATGCGCCGCGCGGTGGCTTCCCATGCCAGCGCATACGGCGTCGGGCGCAGGCGGTGGTCGGTCCGGGTGAACAACGGCACGTTCAGCTGCTCTTCCAGGGCGCGAATACTGCGCGACAAGGCTGGCTGACTCAAATGCACGGCTTCTGCTGCGGCGCTCAGAGAGGCGTTCTCTATCAGGGCAATAAAGTGTTGCAACTGACGGGTATTCATAAGGGCTCCACTTGCACTTTATGCATGAAATTCGACATTAATCTGCAATTCACGAAATTAAAACAAATAAGTAACATTTAGATAAAGTTTGTTTAGCAGGAGATGATGATGCGAAAAGTACCCTCTGTTTTACCCCGGCCGGTTGTGGCGGTGATCTGCGATCGAATTCGCTATTTCGAGCATCCGGTGCATGCCGTACCCGAGACCTATCTCCGCGCGTTGCATGAGTCGGCAGATGTAATGCCTCTGCTGATGCCGGTCAGCCCGGAGATGCTGGATTTGTCCACACTTCTGGCAACGGTAGATGGCGTGATGCTACCCGGCAGCCCGTCGAATGTGGCTGCTGAACGCTATGGTGCTGAGCCGCTGCCCGAACACACGCTGAAAGATGAGTATCGCGACGCAACGGTTTTTGCCTTGTTGCCCCAACTGATTGCGCAGGGGATCCCCCTGCTGGCTATCTGTCGGGGCTTTCAGGAACTGAACGTCTTTTTCGGCGGAACCTTAAACCGCGCCGTGCATGAACGTCCTGACGCGCTGGATCATCGGGAAGGGGATCACGATCGCCCGCTAACGTGCTGGTACGAAGACCGCCATATCGTCGAGCTCACACCCGGCGGGCTGCTGGCCTCGCTGGCCGATACAACCACCCCGAGGGTCAATTCACTGCACCATCAGGGCGTAGAGACGCTGGGGAAGGGATTACACACTGAAGCACGCGCGCCGGACGGGCTGGTTGAAGCCTTTACCGCTCCGGATGCCCCCGGTTTTTTACTGGGGCTGCAATGGCACCCGGAAATGTCCCTCTGCCACAGCCCGTTTGCACGACAGATTTTCACTCGTTTTGGCGATGCCTGCCGACAACGCCAGCAATCCCGCTTACTTTCTGGAGAGAATAACAATGAATTCGAAGCTCACTGCGCCATCTCTGTTTAGCCATAACTATGCCGAGGCAAGGAAGGCGTTCCTGGCCGCAGCAGAGTCTCGTCGGTTGCCCGTCGACAGCTATATCCTCGATATACCGGGGCACGACGGTGAAACGCTGGCAACGGATGTGGTGCTGGACGGGCCGAAGGATGCCGCGAATCTGATCATAACTATCAGCGGCGTGCACGGCGTAGAAGGGTATCCCGGCTCGGCCATCCAGCGCGGGCTGCTGGAGATGGGACCACTGGAGGCCAGCAATACAGCAGTTCTGCACGTGCATGCCATTAACCCGTGGGGATTTTCGTGGTCGCATCGCACCACCCAGGAGAATGTCGACCTTAACCGTAATTTTATCGACTTTTCCGCACCCCTGCCGGTGAATGAGCGCTATGCCAACATTCACGATTTACTGTTGCCCGCCAGCTGGCCACCACCGGCAGACAGTGAAGAGCAGCTTCGCGGCATGGCAAAAGTCTGGGGCGATAAAGGCTACCAGTGCGCAGTAAGTCTGGGACAATACCGCTTCCCCGATGGCTTGCATTACGGTGGCGAAAAACCTACCTGGAGCAACGAGACCTTCCGCACCATTTTGCAGCACTATGCCACCCGCTGCCAGCGGATAGGTTCGCTGGATATTCACACCGGGCTCGGTCCTTATGGCTACGGTGAACGCATTTTTGGCTGTGAATACGAAGATGCATCCTTATTACGCGCCCGCGACTGGTGGGGCGATACCATCACCTCGGTGAATACCGGCACTTCGACCAGCGTACCATTGACCGGGCCTATTCAGGCCGCGCTATTCCGCGAATGTGAGCAGGCGGAACAGACCAACATCTGTCTGGAGTACGGCACCTACCCGCAAATGCAGACCGTGCTGGCTATGCGCGGCGCACACTGGCTCACCCGTTATGGAAGCGAGGACCCACGGCAGTCTGCGGCAATTCGGCAAAGCCTGAAGGATGCATTCAATCCCCAGGACCCCTGGTGGCAAAACGAGATTTGGACACAGGGGAAACGGGTATTCCAGCAAGCGGTAGCAGGCATTAATCGCCACCCATAATAACGAACGCCTGGAGAGCAGCATGAGCCACATTACCGAAAATCCTGTTACGCAGCCCGTTCACTGGCGGGTCATTGCCGCGGCGGTTGCGGGCAACGCTTTTGAAGTGTATGACTTCGTGATTTACGCCTATTTTGCGGTGTACATCGGCCAGACATTTTTCCCGATCACCGGGGAATACGGCAGTTTACTGGTGGCTACCGCGACCTTCGGGGTGGGTTTTTTCACTCGTCCTCTGGGGGCGCTGTTTATCGGCAGCTATGCTGACCGCGTAGGACGTAAACCGGCGATGATTCTGACCGTCACGCTGATTACGCTGGGCACGCTGGGTATTGCTGCCACCCCAGGCTACGCCACCATTGGCATGGCGGCCCCGGTGATTATTGTGCTGTGCCGTCTGGTTCAGGGCATTGCTCTGGGCGGTGAGGTGGGGCCTGCGGCATCGCTGTTGATTGAAGCGGCACCCGCGAATAAACGGGGGCGTTACGCCTGCTGGCAAATCGCCAGCCAGGGGATTGCCGTCACGGTTGGCGGGCTATTTGGGGTGATCATCACCACCTCGATGTCAGCGGAGAACCTGCAAAGCTGGGGATGGCGTCTGCCGTTTGTCTTCAGCCTGTTGATGGTGCCGCTGACCATTTATATTCGTCGTCATTTGCCGGAAACGCTGCCTGAGTCGGTCAAAAAAGAGGAGAACACCCTGCATCTGCTGAAAAGTATGTGGCGTGAACACCGCAGCTTGTTGCTGGTTGGGCTGGGCATCATGATGGTGGTGAGCGTGACGTCTCAGCTGATCAACTACATGACCTCATACGCCATTAAGGTGCTGCATCTGCATCCGGGCATTGCGCAGACCAGTATCCTGATTGCCGGACTGATCTCCTTTTTCGGAGCGCTGATCGCAGGAAGGCTATGTGATAAGTATGGCCGCAAGAAAGTGCTGATCCTGCCGGTGTTAGTATTGAGCGTGGTGGTGATCCCACTGTTCTCATGGCTGCATGACGCTCCGGACGCTGCACGACTGCTCACGGTAACCTTTGTGGTATCGACACTGATTACCTTCCCGACAACCGCATTACTGGTGGTGGTGCCGGAGATGCTTCCCTCGCAGTTTCGCAGTACCGGCACATCGTTAATTTACGCGGTTGGGTCGGCATTATTTGGCGGGAGTACGCATTTTATTTTAACGGCGTTACTGGCCTGGACGAATCATCCTGTCGCGCCTGCCTATTACGTGCTGTTTGCCACCGCAATAAGTTTGTGCGCAATGTCACTGTTACCTGAATCGCGTCAACCCGCGATAAAAACCCAGTCCAGACTGACCTGACTGCATTGTGTAAACCGGCGTGATGATCAGCTAAAGGCCATTACGCCAGACTTCCGTGGTCTGACCTCCCATCCCTGAAAACACATCACCCTTTCCTCAGGCATAAATTAATGAGTCTGATAATCTAATATTCCCGAGAAAACTCAACCTCACGGAAGTAATAAGGCGTTTTCACCTGGCAATGCCAAATGGAAGGGCGTTAACTTAAAAACCTAAACTATCAATAACTTAACTCATATTGACATCAAAAAATTTTGTCCGGGCGTTATTTTCTATCTGTTACCCCCCCGTTACGCAGCATTGAATCCCAGAAGTATGAGAAAAAACTGACGACAAATTATTTTTAGCACATTACCTGCGGGCGTTTCCTGGAATATTTTGGAAACCAGTGTTAGATTTTTAAAGGCGTTAATTTTCCAGACCTATAAATATACGTTTTATTGCGTTGTCAATAATACAAAGGCGTCAGATTTATAACTATATTTATCACCGTTAAGTTCTGAGGCTTTATTTATTAAAGAATCATGAAGAAACACATTGAATGATACAGCTTACTCCTGCTCTGGCATAAGGATATAAAAAAGCTATGTTCAGCATTCGTCGGTCGACAAAAACGATAAATAACATCAGGTTGGTGGGCTGCATTTGTACCGCCGCCGTTCTTTTTCCTGTGCAGGCTCTGGCTGACACAGAAGAGTATGACGCTCTGGTGATGGAAGCCCGAGCCGGTAACACTAAACCGTTGCTGAATTATTTTCAGGCTCAGGAAGCGCAAAAAGCGCTGACCGCTGAGCAGGTGGCCGACTGGCTACAGGTCTCAAGCTGGGCGAATAACGATCAGGAAACGCTCAGGGTCTGGCAGCGATATCGTGGGCAAGTAGACATTCCCGCCCGCGGACAGGTTGCGGTGGCTCGCGTGCTGCGCAACGAGCAAAAATGGGATCAGTCGCTGACGGTCTGGGAAAACGTATTACTCGCCGAACCCGAAAATGCCGACGCGCGTACCGGTTGGATAATGACTTTGGCCGACGCCCGGCGCAACGAAGAGGCATTAACCGAAGCCACAAAATGGCAGCAGCAGGAACCGGGCCCCGATCGCGATGCGCTGGTTGCTTACGTGTATCAGGCGCAAGGGAAGAACTGGGATGCTTTGCTCGCGGCAAGCCAGGCGCAGGTGGGGGATCCGCAAAATAAAAGCGCAAAATCCACCATGATCGGGGTACTGGCAGCCAACCGAATATCCGGTCCGGCGCTTCAGCTCTCGGATAATCTTACCGATTCTGACCCGATGAAACGCCGTCTGGAACTGGATGCCGCTGCGCAAATTGTGCGCTCGGCCTACACGCCAACGCGTAACGAAGCGGAGCGTTTTATTGTGGCCGACCGGGCTCTGGAACGCTACGATAAATTGCTTGCGGCGTGGAAAACGCTACCGGACGCGCAGGAGGATATCCGCCGCGCCCGAACCGATCGTATTGGCGCGCTGGTTATCCGCAAGCGTAACGCTGAGGCGATTGCCGAATACGAGGCACTGGACGCGCAAGCGCCGGTGCCTTCCTACGCTAAACGCTGGGTCGCCACCGCCTACCTGAATCAACAGCAGCCCGCAAAAGCCGAAGCACTGCTGATGAGCATTTATTATCCAACCGGGCCGCTTCCCCAGACGCCGCTTAGCCCGGAAGATGAGCAGGAGCTGTTTTTCGCCCGCATCGATAATGAGAACTTCGAAGCGGCTAAGCTCCAGGTCGATGATTACATCAAGAAGAGTCCCTATCTGCGGCGCATTTATGGTTCCCCGACGCTGCAGCCAAACGACAACTGGCTGACCGGCCAGATGATGCTCAGCCAGTATTATATCGCCACCAACGATCTGCCTGCCGCCGAAAAACAGGCCGAGCATTTAGCGCGCACCGGCTCTGGAAGTCAGGGGCTGCGCATCACCTATGCCTCGGTACTGGAGGCGAGAGGACTGCCGCGCAAAGCCGAAATCGAACTGAAACTTGCCGAAGTGCTGGAGCCAAGCAACCTTGAGCTGGAACGCCAGCAGGCCTATGTCGCTCTGGATCTGCAGGAGTGGAAGCAGGCAGATGAGCTGACCGATGACGTCATCGCCCGTAGCCCGGACGATACCTCAACGCTCCGGCTGGCGCGTATTCGTGACGTCCACAAAATGGCCGAGCTGCGGATCAACGGTTATCAGGGTATTTCGTCCGACAGTCCGGTCAGCGGTAAACACGACTTCACCTTAAATTCGGCGATTTACAGCCCGCCGATTAACGATAACTGGCGCCTGTTTACCGGCTTCAACTTTGCCACCGGCGAGTTCGAAGAAGGGAAGGGGATCAGCCGCGATCTGGCGGCCGGTGCCGAATGGACCTCCCGTGATTACTGGGCCGAAATGGAAATCTCCGGTCGCAACTACGGCGATGGGCAAAAGATAGGTGGGCGTCTGTCGGGCTGGCATGACTTTAATGACAACTGGCGGGTAGGGGCCTCGGCCGAGCGGCTGGCGCGCAGCACGCCTTTGCGTGCCCTGCGCAATAACGTCAGCGCCAATGGCGGCGACGGATACATTCGCTGGTATCAGAACGAGCGGCGCGAATACCAGCTCTCTTTTGCCGGATCGCATTTCTCCGATGGCAACGACCGTATTGAATACGGTCTGAGCGGCAAAGAGCGCCTGTGGACCAAACCGCGCTTTACCCTGGATTTCATCCCGGCAATCAGCGGCAGCGTTAACAGCAAAGAAGACGTGCTGTATTACAACCCGAAACAGGATTTTACCTTCGTGCCAGGGCTGAGTGCGGAACATGTTCTGTATCGCCTGTATGACACGGTCTGGACGCAACAGCTTACCGCGGGGGTCGGCAGCTACTGGCAGCAGGATCACGGAACGGGTGTGGTCACCCAGCTGGGGTACGGACAGCGTATCCAGTGGAATCATGTGGTGGACGGCGGGTTGATGCTGACCTGGGATAAACGTCCCTACGATGGCAAGCGAGAGCGGAACATCGCCATCGCTTTCGATTTGAACGTCAGGTTTTAGGGGCCGACTATGTTAAAGAAAGTGCTGCGCTCGACCTTGCTCATCGCCGGATGGATACTGATCACCGCCTGCGGTGGGGCGAACACGCCGCGCTATGATCCCCCGGCGGACAGGGCCCCACTGACCGCCGATCACGCCTGGCCGAAAAACAGTTTTCTGGTGATCGGCTATCACGATGTGGAGGATAATGCGGCCGACCAGCGCTATCTGTCGGTGCGCACCAGCGCACTGAACGATCAGATGGCCTGGCTGCGCGACAACGGCTATCACCCGGTGAGCGTGCAGCAAATCCTCGATGCGCACGACGGCAAAATCGTGCTGCCAGAGAAAGCCGTCCTGCTGACCTTCGATGATGGTTACAGCAGCTTTTACACCCGGGTCTGGCCGCTGCTGAAATCCTACAACTGGCCTGCGCTGTGGGCACCGGTCGGGAGCTGGGTGGACTCACCGTCCGGCAAGCCTGTCAACTTTGGCGGCTTGATGACGCCGCGCGATAAATTTGCCACCTGGCAAATGGTTAAGGAGATGGGGGAGTCGCCGCTGGTTGAAATTGGCGCCCATACCTGGGCTTCGCATTACGGCAGCACGGCTAACCCGCAGGGCAGTCAGCAGCCTGCCGTCGCCAACCACCTCTACAATAAAGCCACCAAACAGTATGAAACGGACGCGCAGTTCAGCCAGCGCATTAATACCGATCTGGATCTGATTACGCAAAAAATCACTGAGGTCACCGGCAAAGCACCGCGCGCCTGGGTATGGCCTTATGGTGCCGCGAGCGGAACCACCTGGCAGATCGCGAAAGAGCACGGCTATCAGATGGCGTTCACCCTGAACGAGGGACTGGCTAACGCCGCCAATCTGGACGATGTGCCGCGTATTTTGATCTCCGATAACCCGTCACTCCAGCGCTTTGCCGCCCAGGTGGCACAGGTACGTGAGCCGCGCACGATGCGGGTGATGCACGTCGACCTCGATTATGTTTACGATAAGAACCCGGATCAGCAGCGCAGAAATATCGACAAGCTGATCCAGCGTGTTTATGACATGCGTATCTCGCATGTTTTCCTGCAGGCCTACGCCGATCCGAAAGGTGACGGCAACATCCGTGAGCTGTACTTCCCTAACCGCTGGCTGCCGATGCGCGCCGACCTGTTTAACTATCTTGCCTGGCAGTTACAGACCCGTGCCGGCGTGGAGGTTTTCGCCTGGATGCCGGTGCTGGCATTCGATCTTGATGGTTCCATCCCGCGCGTCATGAAATGGGATCCGGACACCCACCGCAGCGCCGTTGACAAACAGCAATATATACGTCTTTCTCCCTGGAACGCCGAGGCGCGTAAACGTATCACCGAGATCTATCAGGACCTGGCAACGCACGCCAGCTTTAAAGGGATCTTGTTCCACGATGATGCCTTCCTGACTGACTTTGAAGATGCCTCGCCGGATGCGCTGGCTGCTTACCGGGCCGCCGGGTTCCCGGGCGACATCGGGAAGATTCGCGATAACCCCCAGATGTTTGAACGCTGGACGCGGTTCAAGAGCCGCGCCCTGATCGACTTTACTCTCCAGCTCACCCGGGCCACGCAGGCGATTCGCGGCCCGCAGGTGAAAACGGCGCGCAACATTTATGCCATGCCAGTACTGGAGCCGGAGAGCGAGGCGTGGTTTGCGCAGAACCTCTCCGATTTCCTTGGCACCTATAACTGGACGGCTCCGATGGCGATGCCATTGATGGAGAAAGTGCCACTTGATGAGTCCAATGCCTGGCTCGATAAACTGGTCAATGCCGTTGCCCAACATCCTGGCGCACTGGACAAGACCGTGTTCGAGCTGCAGGCGCGCGACTGGCGACAACCCGAAGGGCAAAGTGAAATCAGCGGTACACAGCTGGCCGACTGGATGCGTCAGCTGAAGCTGAGCGGGGCGGTCAACTACGGCTATTACCCCGATGATTTCATCAACGATAAACCTGAGATGTCAGAGGTTCGATCGACATTCTCCTCATTCTGGTATCCGCAAAAATGACCGATCGCATTGTCGCTTTCCTCATCCTTTGCCTGATGTTCAGCCTGCCTCTGAGCGTGGCCGTCATCTTTACCGGCGAAGTGATGCTGAACTTTATTTTCTTATGGCCACTGTTTATGTCTGCCCTGTGGATGAGCGGCGGGCTTTACTTCTGGTTCTACCGTGAACGTCACTGGAAGTGGGGGAAAGACACGCCTCCGCCGGTGCTGGAGGGATCGCCGCTGATTTCGATCCTGATCCCTTGCTATAACGAAGGAGATAACGCCAGGGAGACCATCGAAGCGGCGCTTGCGCAGCGCTATGAAAACATTGAAGTGATCGCCATTAACGACGGTTCAAAAGATAACACCGGTGAGGTACTGAACCAACTGGCGAGCGAATACCCGCGGCTACGGGTGATTCATCTGGCCGAAAATCAGGGCAAAGCTGTGGCGTTGAAAACCGGCGCGGGCGCGGCACGCAGTGATTTTCTGGTTTGTATCGACGGGGATGCGTTACTGGATCGTGACGCCGCAGCCTATATGGTGGCGCCGCTGCTGCAGTTCCCACGCGTGGGTGCCGTAACCGGGAACCCACGGGTTCGGACCCGTTCGACGCTGATTGGCCGGGTGCAGGTTGGCGAGTTCAGCTCGATCATTGGCCTTATCAAACGCACCCAGCGCGTGTACGGCCAGGTGTTCACCGTCTCCGGCGTCATTGCCGCGTTTCGCCGCCGGGCGCTGGCGGAAGTCGGGTACTGGAGTCCGGACATGATCACCGAGGACATTGATATCAGCTGGAAGCTGCAGCTCCGGCACTGGTCGGTATTCTTTGAACCGCGCGCGCTGTGCTGGATCCTGATGCCGGAGACGCTTAAAGGACTCTGGAAGCAGCGTCTTCGCTGGGCGCAGGGCGGCGCTGAAGTGTTTATCGTCAATATGCGCCGCCTGTGGGCCTGGGAATATCGCCGGATGTGGCCGCTGTTTGCCGAGTTTTGCCTGTCGACCGTCTGGGCTTTTTCTTACGCAATCAGCATTCTGCTGTTCCTGATGGGGCTGATACTGCCGATGCCTGAAAGCCTGTACGTTCACCATCTGTTCCCACCGGGCTTTACCGGACTGATGTTGGGCGTGGTGTGCCTTCTGCAGTTCCTGGTCAGCCTGCTGATCGAACGGCGCTATGAGAAGGGCATTACCGCCTCACTGTTCTGGATAATCTGGTTCCCGGTGGTGTATTGGGTGCTGAGCTTGTTTACAACCCTTGTCGCATTCCCGAAAGTCATGCTGATGCGCCAGCGCGGCAGAGCTCGCTGGGTCAGTCCTGACCGTGGTATTGGGAGAATCAAATCATGAATCAACCGCTGATCTTTACGGAACGTCGTCGAATGCCCAGACTGGTCGATGTTGCGCTCACGCTGCTCGCCTGGGGTGTCTTTATCTGGCTGATTTATAACGGCCTGGCCTTAGCACTGGACCGTTCCCATCAGACGGAGATAAGACCTTTCTTCATTACGCTCGACACACTGACTATTTATACAGTAGTTGCGTTGTTCAATGGCCTGGTGCTGATCGGCTGGGCAAAATATAACCAGTATCGCTTCCGCATAGAGCGCCGCCGCCGTAAAGCAGGGCTGGAAGAGCCTGAACTGGCAACCAGCCTGCACATCTCTGAGAACCTGACTCACCAGCTGAGCGAGGCCAGGGTGATGACGGTTTATCACGATGACAAGGGCGACATCGACCATATTGAAGGCGTCGGGCCGGCGCAGGACGATGCGTTGCTGCCGGAAAATGTCATCAGGCTGGATTCGTTATTCGCCCATGACCATCACCGGGTTGTTATGTAGCCATAACAACGTTGAGCAAAGCGCTGCCCACGGAGCCGGGCAGGTGAGCAGCGCTTTGCTATCGATATCTCACATCTCATTACTTCATCTTTCCTGAAAATAATATATTTCACTGCTTCTCGCCTGGCGCTTCGTTTAAACGAAGCCGCTAAAACCTCTCCTCGGTAATATAAGCAATCATTAAATTCAGCAAGGGCTATTATTAATGTTGATGGTTAGTTTTAACAAATCATTAACCTATTTTATTATCCTGATAATACTGAAAACAGTGGAGATTAAAATGACTAATTATCAACATGTTGAAGAAAGAAGAGTCGATCCGCTTTACCCGGCGATTAATCCGCTTATCCATAAGAGAATCTCATGGAGCGCGGTATTTGCAGGCGTTGTAATATCCATCGTTGTTTATCTGTTATTAATGATTTTAGGTTCGGCAATCGGGGCGACCACAGTAGACCCTTTGCAGGAAGAGCGTCCTCTTGAAGGCTTAGCCACCGGGGCCGCCATCTGGATCGGAGTCAGTATGATTATCTCTGCCGCCGTCGGCGGATATGTCAGCGGCTGGCTGGCCCACCGTCACGGTTCATTACATGGGGTATTAGTTTTTGGTGTGAACACGCTTATTTGTACCGCATTTTTAATCATGCTTGCCAATAATGCGACCAGTGGTGCTATTAGTGTGGTGGGTTCAGGAATGCAAACCGTCGGCAGCAGTATTAAAGCCGTTGCACCTTCCGTCACGCAAATGGCGAAGGAAAAGTTAGCGGAAAATAATATCAACCTTGACGATTTCCAGAATCAACTGGAATTAACATTAAGACAGACAGGTAAGCCAGAATTACAACCCGAAGCGCTTGAACAGAATGCGAGCAATGAAGCGAACATGGCGCAACAAAACATGAATCAAGGCGGGGATGTCACCCGGTTTATTAAAGGATTAACGGACCGAAACAGTGCCACCTTTGAAGCAGCCGATCGTCAGGCGCTGAAAAACATCATCATGGCCAGAACCGGCAAGAGTGATGCCGAAGCGGAGCAGATGGTCGATCAGGCGCAGAAAAATTATCAGGTTGCCCGTCAGAAATATGAAGAGCTGAAAAAACAGGCCGAACAAAAAGCGCGGGAAGCGGGCGAGAAAGCCGCCGCCGCCGCCGCGAAGGCCAGCTGGTTTAGTTTCTTCATGTTGGTGGTTATGGCTATCGTTGCTGGCGCGACAGGCGCTGCCGGTTACCATCGTCAACACAAGGTGGTTGTGACAACGCATCAGGTTTAGTGATTAAGATGCGGTGTCTTATCGCTCCGTGAGAATGCAGGAGAAGGGTTCTCACGGAGTCATGATTTGTAATGCCGAACGTCATCATCCCTGAACATCCCTCGCAGAACCCGTTATCAACACCCAATCCCTTCAAACTCATTAAAGTAACGTGCGGTTTTCCTGCCATTTCTGATGAGGTAGGGGTCAAAGCGTTTATGGCCGTAGTGAAAGCCGCTGAACGGCAATCTATGAAAATGGTTTAACAGGAGGCCCGGCCAACGCGCTGGGTTTTTATGCCGATGTAAGAAGTAGGTTGTGCACAGAGCAGTGAAGGAGGAGGAGTGATTAAGGTTAGAAGTGTCTTGTTAGACCTGCGTCGTTAACCTGGATCGTATTTAACTTATGTTGCGCGAAAATCTGGTTCACTGACGATATCTTTTGTAATTCATTGTTTTTTTTCTGATTTGTATCAACCATAACCACTTCGTTAGAAATTTACTTCATGAACCATCCACATATAGCCGCTTCTGCGTCTGTTTCTATGAATTTCGCTTCGCCGTATCTCGTCCCTGACCAAGTGATCTTGCTCTTCGTCCACTCGGTGCCAGAACCGGGCATTACAAAATGATGTACTAGCCCCTTTGAATGCCAAAAACCATCATCAAAAAGGGTAGCAGCGCCATCTTATCGAGCGCCTGACAAAGCCATCATTCTCAAACACGATTAATAAACACTTTCTCTATCTGAAGCGTTTTCGGATTATATGGTGTAAATGGGTCAGGGATGTTAAAGGCAAGGTGGGTGAGTTGCGCAGTTTTTTATAATAACTGATAAAACAGGTGATCATGAAGAAAAAGGGGTGATAACACCCCGAAAATTTGTAATAAGTGGCACATTAAAACATTTAAATGCAATTAAGGGTAATAAATTTAAAAATATATCAAATTACTTTAGAAGTATTGTCAGATTGTGCTATTTGTTTTCTTGTCGAAGTTGCCAAGAAAATTATTCACATTTTGTGCTGATTTTTACCAAGCGATTTACTCCAAAAAATTACTGTGTTAAATAAATATCACAGATGGTAAGACTCGTCACAATATCAAGTGCTCATGCCATACTGAAAACAGTGGTTTCACATAAAAATTATTTCTAGAGGGTTTATTAAATGAAACTGTCACGTACAGGACTGTTGGTTTCTGCAGCTCTGCTGAGTTCAATGGCGCATTCAGCTGAAATTTACAATAAAGACGGTAATAAGCTTGACTTATATGGACTTGTTTCGGGGGAGCATTATTTTTCAGATAACAGTGGCTGGAATGGTGATCAAACATATATGCGACTGGGTTTTCGTGGTGAAACCCAGGTGAATAATTTCATCACCGGTTATGGTCAGTGGCAGATGCATATTGACGCGAATAAAGCGGAAGGCGATACGAACACTCCGCGTACTCGTTATGCCTTCGCCGGACTTAAATTTTCAGAGTATGGTTCCATTGATTACGGCCGTAATAAGGGTATCCTTTATGACTCTCTGGGATATACCGACATGCAGCCTGAGTTTGATGCCATGACTTATGGTTCAGATCAGTTCATGTTTAACAGGGCAAACGGTCTGCTTACATACCGCAACACTGACTTTTTCGGGCTAATTGAGGGACTGAATTTTGCCGTGCAGTATCAGGGGAAAAATGATGGTAGTGGAGAATCCGGAAACGGAAGAGGAGTATTACGCCAGAATGGCGACGGCTACGGACTCTCTCTCGAATACAAAATTGCGGATACTGGCTTAAGCGTAGTCGGAGCAATGTCCAGCTCTGACCGGACCGAAGAACAAAATAACGCAGCAAACATCTACGGGCAGGGTGATCGGGCCGATGCCTATTCTGGCGCGATTAAATATGATGCTAATAACATCTATTTAGCAGCCATGTTTACGCAGGCCTATAATGCTTCACGTTTTGGTAACGCATCCGATACAACCACGGCGTATGGTTATGCCAATAAATCTCAGATTGTCGAGGTCTATGCCTCTTATCAGTTCGATTTTGGTCTGCAACCTTTTGTTGCCTATAACTCACTGAAAGGGAAAAATATTGGAACAAATGCTTTGGGTGCAAGCTACGGTGACCAGGACATCGAAAAATATGTCGACTTCGGCGCTACTTACTATTTCAACAAAAATATCAATGTGTTTGTTGATTATAAAGTTAACCTTCTTGATGATAATTCATTCACCCGGGCTGCCGGAATCAATACGGATGATGTAACGGCCGTCGGTGTTGTTTATCAGTTTTGATATCAGGTCGTATTGTCTTACGACGTAGTCTTAAAGAAATCAACAATCCCGATACGATAAAAAGTGCAAAGGGTCTAAATACTCTTTGCACTTTTTTCAGTACGAACCTGCGTAGTATGATATCAGCCGATACCATTGATCCCTACATTGTATGCTCCCAAGAGCCCCGGGTGTTTACACCTGTTTCTCGAGGTGGGTATCGAAAGTCCTGAGGATCTCGAAACCACTTGAAGAGATTAAAAAAACTATTTATATATTTCCGCAACTCCGTGCAACTTATTTTTTCCTGTTGTTGACAAAATTTTGAATGACGTTGCACCCTGCTCATCAGCTTTACGGGAAAGCTCATTCGATAACTCATCAAGTGTATAGGCATCGCTGGCTGAGACTACACCGATCTTTTGTTTTCCATCTGCATCATTAATTTCCTGGGCGGCAGATGCGGCATTAACTGAGATAATTCCCATGACTAATGTAGTAATAAGTAGTGCTTTCATATCTAATACCTCTTTTAAACTCTTTGTTTTGAACTGGATTCGTATCAGGGTAAACCTTCCCCGTCTGTATATTTAAATATACAGTTCTAAGCTGTCATAAGACTGACCGCTATATGACAAAATTGTCAGGGGTGTAGATTGGTTATTTTTTTGGAATACAGGTTCAGCTCGTTAATAATGCTCTCGGCCTCTTCACGCAGAGGCATATTGTCTATGTCTAAAATGCCATCATTTTTTTGTGGATCATCAGCATACAGGTCTGTAAATAGTGGGGTAAGATCCTGCGCTTCTTCGCCTCGTTCAGCCATCAGCTCGAACGTTTTATTTTTTGCATCGTCGTTGTTAAGGGCACTGACCAGAACTCGGGCGATTTGCTCACGGGATATCACACCATCTTCCGGTGTTCCCGTATGGCGACGATCGCCCTGAAGCATAACGATTCTGTACTCATCATCATTGTTGTAATCAAACCAGCCGGGTCTTACGAAGGTATAGGGGTAACCACTCGCCCTGACCAGGCGCTCGGCACGTCTTTTCCAGTCATGAACCTCAGTGCGTTGATTCCAGGTGCTTAGTCGTTCAGTCACGCCAATTGTGGTCATGAGGCTGATATGAACAGGCGTATCCTTGACAATTCGTAAAATATTACGCACTCCGCCGTAGTCTATCGCTCTGGCACCAATACGATCCTGACCATCTGAACCGAGCGTGAAGATGATGGCATCAATATCTTTCGGTAATTCGGTGAGTGTTTCAGGCATTGAAACATCGCCGTAAAAAACATCCGTTCCGCGAGGAAGCACTTGCGTTTATTTCTGACCAGCGCCACGGGCTGATGGCCCATTTCAATAGCGCTATTCACGACATGAAGACCGATACTTCCAGTCGCAACTGCTACGAGTCTTTACATGATAAACCTTCTGATTATTCGGACTTATTTTCGATACGGTCAGAATATCAATTATCATTATTGTCAGTAATAGGGCTAAAATGATCGTGTCTATGAACACCCTTCATAAGTGTGCAATGAAGGGGATGCCTCTATAAGGAAATCGCCGATGCTCAAAGAAAACTTCAATGAACTGCAAATCTTTCTTGTGGTGGCAAGGGAGCGAAGTTTTACCAAAGCAGCGGGTAAACTGGGCGTTTCTCAGTCTGCACTCAGCCACGC